>Ga0137394_10000116_pt1 | contig 53946 bp, 54 predicted proteins | sample czobulk116metaG_FD_108278 | JGI IMG/M metagenome (GOLD analysis project Ga0137394, IMG submission 108278) | Vadose zone soil microbial communities from Angelo Coast Range Reserve, California, USA - czobulk1.16 metaG | ecosystem: Environmental > Terrestrial > Soil > Vadose zone | place: USA... | reverse complement strand
GAGATTCTCGCCGTTCTCGCCGGCGACGCCGACGAAATCGTCGCAAACCGCGCGCAGGATGCGATCCTCTCGCAGCCTGTCGAATCCTTCGTCGAGGCCCTGAAGCGGGAGCAGGCTCTCCCCACGCTCTTCTCTTACGCGGCAAGGAATCTTGCCGACAAACCCGGCGTCTGCGACGCCATGGTTCAAAACAAAAACTGTCCTGCCGAGCATCTCGTTCCTCTCGTTCGCTACCTCTCGGCTCTCGGGATCCAGGCGCTGATGGAAGAGCTCGAACGGGTCAGCGAATCTCCGGCGCTGGCCTCCGCTCTTGAACATTCCACGTCGTTGACCGTCGATCAAAAAAATCAGCTCCACGAGCTTCACGGTCCCGGTAGCCCTATCGACGAGGCCGCCCTTGCCGAAGCCGCTGCTGCGGTTGAACCTGACGTCGCGAGGCGGCAGACTCTGATTCAGCGTCTGGCGAAAATGACCGTCGCGCAGCGTGTGCAGTTCGCGATGAAAGGCGGCTCGGAGGCGCGCCGCACGCTCATTCGCGACAACAACAAAGTTGTCCAGCGTGCCGTTCTCCAGTCTCCCCGCCTCACCGACCAGGAAGTGGAAGCCTTGCTGCAATGTCCAGCCTCACCGATGAGATTCTTCGCCTCATCGCCGGCAACCGCAATTTTCGCAAGAACTACACCGTTGTCCGCAACCTCATCAACAATCCCAAGGCACCTCTTGACGTCACCATGCACATGCTTCCCATGCTCAACGCCGTCGATCTCAAGCGCCTCACCACCAACAAAAACGTTCCCGAAACTCTTCGCACCACGGCCATCAAGCTCCAACGCACGCGCTCCGAACTCAAGAAATAAAATGTCTTCTATTCGACGATTCGCTGTGGCACATCCGCGTTCGATTAGGATGCGGGCGTCAGTTTCGGATGCAGTAGATGAAACCCTGTCGCTTCTTGGTAAGCGCGCGCGAACGCGAGCAGTTCTGCCTCGCCGTACAATTTTCCGAGAAACGTCAAGCTGGTGGGAGTTCCGGCGCCACCCGCGTTCTGGAAATCGCTCACGTCGTCGGAGGGCGGCTTCGGCGCGTCGTTCCCGCGCAACCCATTCGGCAAAACCACGGCCGGGTGCCCGGTCAAATTTGTAATCACAAGTTGTTCGCCGTTTGTCGGCGCCACGATTACGTCAAAATCGTTGAACACTTTTGCGACCGCATCCATCGCCATCCTGCGGGCGCGTGCGGCCTGGATGTACTCCACGGCAGGAATAAACCGCGCCGTTCGAAACGTATTCGGCCAGTCGTAATCTTTCTGCGATGTGAGCAGCTTGTCTTTGCCCGTGCGCGTCAGTTGATCGAAAGCTGCCGCCGATTCCGCCGCCAGCATCGTTACCATGGCATCGTAAGGAAATTTCGGCATCTCCACCGGCACGAGATTCACTCCCATTTCTCGCAGCTTCGCCAGGGCAGCGTCGTTGTACTTTTTGTCGTACTCTGCCCTCGCCCGCCATGCTTCGCGGCGTTTCTTCTGCTCTTCCCGCTTCCTTTGTTCTTCGGGAGTCGCGGCTGGTTCCTTCGCCGCCTCCTGCTGCTCGTCCGGTTTCCGTTCGAATGCTGCTTTCAAATAACCGACGCGCAGCTTTCGCCAATCCAGATTCGCATCCCAATTGAATGCCGCAGGCTGCACCGTTCGATCCATGCCATCTCGCCCCTGGATCGCGTCCAGGACCAGTGCGCAATCTTCCACGGTTCTGCAGATGGGCCCCAGCTTGTCCATGCTCCAGGAGAGCGCCATCGCACCTGTCCGCGGCACCAGGCCGAACGACGGCCGCAGTCCCGTGCATCCACAACGCGTCGATGGCGACGAAATCGAGCCGAGCGTCTCCGACCCGATGCTGAAAGCCACGCATCCCGCTGCGGTCGCCGAAGCCGGACCCGAGCCGCTCGACCCCTGATTCGTGTTCCAGGGATTCCGCGTCACGCCGCCGAACCACACATCGCCAAGCGCCAGCGCACCCAGCGTCAATTTCGCCACCAGCACAGCGCCCGCTTTGTCCAAACGTTTTACGATGGTTGCATCTTCATCGATCATCTGGCTTTCGAATCCGCCAGCGCCCCATGTTGTTCGATAACCCTTTGTCGCGAGCAAATCTTTGGCGCCCCACGGCAAGCCATGCAGTGGCCCGCGATATTTTCCCGCGGCAATCTCCGCGTCTACCTGCTTGGCCTGCGCGAGAGCGCGCTCTTCCGTCAGCGTCACGACAAACTTCAGCGTCGGGTCATATTTTTTCAACCGTCCCAGGTACATCTCCGTCAAGCCGGCCGACGACACTTTTTTCGTACGAATGAGCTCTCCTAATTCGCGCGCGCTTGCGAACGCCAAATCCTCGAGATTCTTCGGCGCTCTTGTCGAGGAAGCATTCGCTGCTTTGGAAATCCGCATGGGCTTTCGCCCGGTTTCGAATTTCATCCCCGGAAGAACGGGATCAAAAATCAGCGCGGGCTCGACAGAATTAGGCATGTGCAGTTTGAAGATTTCTTCGTAACCCTTGGCTTGATCGTTCAGGCTTTCGAGCATCATCTCCTTGTATTCTTCGGAAATCGGCACGTCCGCGATGGCGGCCGCATTTTCAATCATTTCTTTGGTGATCTTCTTCGCGGCCTGCGGTTGTGCTTGCGCCCACAACACCCCTGGAAGAAGTGTTCCTGCCAGACCCATTCCCGAGCACGTCTTCATAAAATTTCGCCGGTCCAGCATTTTTGTCCTCCCGATTGAGCAATCTCGCAGGCGCGCGCGTAAGATACCACAGCACCCCTCGGGCCCCGTCGCGGCTTTTTGTGTTTCCGAAATTGCGAGGCGCCAGAGCGGCACGGATGGCTCTCGCTTCCCCTCTTAACGCTTCCCTTTTCCGGGCGAAACCAAATGTTATACGATGCAGGCATCCTGAAAGGAGCCTCCATGGCGCGCTTCGCAAAATACTTTGTTCTGCTGTCTGTGTTGCTTCTGACGTTCTCCATCCGGCATCTGCAAACGGCGATGGCTGGTGGTCCCCCTGCTGAAGGGAAGGAAGCAGTCCTTAAGGCGGCAGACATCACTCCGAAGATATTCCCCGAGCGCGTTTTCTTTCGCGGACAAAGTGCGCCCGTGCAGTTCCGTAACTGCGGTGGGGTACACTTTGCTGACGATCTTTATGTTCTCGCAGGAATGGTCGACAGCTCCGGCTACTCCACGGCCATTAAGGAGAAATACCAGGCTTATCTGCTCAATGAAGTTACGCTTGAAATCGCCGGTCAAACCCTGAAGCCCGGCGCTTACGGCATCGGTTTCATCAACGGCGGAAAGTTTGTGGTGATGGACCTTGGCGCCAATGACGTCTTGCATCCCCCCTCGCAGCACGACGCAGAAATGAAACGCCCCGTGCCGCTGCAGGTGCTTGCCTCGAGCACTGCGGGCAGCTACCGGCTCTATGCCGGGCGCGATTACATAGAATTCCGCCGCATCCACTAGCAAGCGCTCGTCCGTCGAAAACGGACTTGGAAGAAAATCATTGCGGCGGATCAGCGATGCTGGCAAAGTCCAAACTCACCGCGAACCTAAAACGGCAGCTCGACTCGTTCCTTGCCAAGTACGATCCGGCGATCGCCACATTCGCCCGACGGGTGCTGGTCAAAATGCGCAAGTGGAAGCCCGGGGCCGTCGAGATGGTTTATGACAATTACAACGGTTGGTGATCGGTTTCGGTCCGAACAACCAGCCCTCGCTGGCGATTTTTTCGATCGTACTGTTTCCCCGCTGGCCGACCTTGCGCTTCCTCTAGGGAGCTGGGCTCCCGGACCCTCAAGGGCGTCTTCAAGGCGAGGGCAGTGTGGTGCGGCACATCCGGTTGGAAGATTTCTCTGTACTGGACGATCCCTGCGTTCAGAGCCTGATGAACGTGGCACAGCACCGCGCGAAGACGCCTCTTGATCCGAAGAATCGCCGGCAGCTCATCATCAAATCCATCTCCGCCAAACAGCGGCCTCGCAAACTGTTTCCAAGACGTAAGTAGGCTCTACGCTCGCTGCGCTTTTCATGCCCTTAAAGCGGATGCAGTGGACGCGGTCTTGTTCCGGATTTCTCAATTCCATTTTCCTTTGCATCCCAGCGAAGCGCGTCATAGGATAGCGCCCACAGCTTCCCTCATCTCTGGACCGGAGGAAATCATTGATGCATATGCACAGCTTGAATTGGCTGGCGATCCTGGTGGCCGCGATATCCACGATGGTGGTGGGATTCCTGTGGTACTCGCCCCTGCTCTTCGCAAAAGCGTGGATGCGCGAGATGGGCTACGATCCGAACGACAAAGCTCGGATGGCGGAAATGAAAAAGAGCGCCGGCCCGGCTTATGGCGGCTCCTTTGTTGCCAGCTTGGTTTCCACTTTCACGTTGGCCTTGATCCTCCACGGGCTTCGAGCAGAAGACCTCCATCTCGGATTGATGGCCGCGTTCCATGTGTGGCTCGGATTCGTCGCCACCGTGCAGTTCACCGGCGCGCTGTTCGCAAAGCAGAGCATGAAACTCTTCGCCATCAACACCGGTTACCAGCTTGTCTGCTACCTCGTCATGGGAGCGATCCTCACTGTTTGGAGATGAGGAAACGCTGAAACAGGAGAAACCAAGAGCGGAATCCTCTCAAGAGTCCGCACGGAGTGCTGGCAAAATGCCGGCATGAAATGAGGTCACGATGAAGTCTGCGCGAAGTACCTGTCTTTCTTTCTTGGTTTTCTTTGTTTGCGGTTCCGCGGTCGCCCAGTCGTCGGGCCCGGATGCTCGGCAAATCACCGATCCAAAGACAGTCACATCGACGTCCAATCCGAATGCGCGGCCCATTCCAATTGATGATCTCTACTTCACGCGGAGTGTTTCCAGCGCGTCGTGGTCTCCCGACGGCAAAGAGATCGCCTTCACCACGGACATCTCCGGCCGATCGAATTTGTGGAAAGTGAACGCAGACGGAGGATGGCCGATACAACTGGCGCAGTCAGACGAAAGGCAGTACGGCGAAACCTGGTCTCCCGACGGCAAGTGGATCGTCTTTCAGCAGGACACCGGTGGAAATGAGTTGTGGGATGTCTTGGTCATCCCGAGTGACGGGGGCGAAGTGATCAACCTGAGCAACACTCCGGAGACCCGCGAAGAGAACCTCCGATGGTCGCCCGACGGGAAGACCATCGCGCTGAACACCAAGCCGAAGGAAGCCACGGTGTACGACATCACCCTAATGGACTGGGCCACACGGAAGATGACGCCACTCACCCACGAAAGCACTCCGAACCATCTGTGGCAATCGGTGGCCTGGAGTTCCGACGGGAAAACACTCTATGCCGTACGCCTGGAAGTGAGTTTTACGGACGCCGACGTCTACGAGATTGACGTCGCAACTGGAAAGGCCACCAACCTGACCGCGCACCAAGGGCAGGTGCTCAACCTCGCATCTTCGTTGTCCAAGGATGGGAAGACGCTTTTGATTACATCCAACGAAAAGAACGGCTACCAAAACGTGGCCTTCCTGGATATCGCGGGGAGAAAGCTTGCGTGGGTAACGGACACCAAGTGGGAGGCCAGTTCGGGGGACTTCTCTCCCGATGGCAGGCGGCTTACCTATACGATCAACGCGGACGGGCGCGTAGATACGTACGTGGCGGACGTGGCCACGATGCGCTCCGAGAAAATCCCCGTGGCTGGAGGCGTGAACGGTTTCGCCGCCTACCCGAATTCCTTTTCGCCCTCCGGAGACGGGCTGCTGTTGTCGCACGAGAGCTCAGTAGAGCCGGGGGACTTTTGGATTTACGATGTATCATCACGGAAATCAAAACAGCTCACGTACTCCACCATCGCGAGTTTGAACTCCGCGCCACGATCACCGTCGCAGGTCATCAGCTACAAATCCTTCGATGGAAAAACAATTAGCGCGCTGCTATGGATTCCCTTCAATCTGAAACGCGACGGCTCGAACCCTGCGCTGGTTCTGCCGCACGGCGGGCCGACGGGGCAGTCGGGAGACTACTGGAGTCCGCGAGTGGCTGCCTTCGTGTCCCGGGGATACGTCTGCATCGAGCCCAACGTGCGTGGTTCGACCGGCTATGGCATGGAGTTTCAGAAGGCCAATTACAAGGACCTAGGCGGCGGCGATTTGCAGGATGAGGTTTACGCGGCCAAGTTCCTTGAAGCTACCGGTTACGTGAATCCGAAGAAAATCGGGGTCACGGGCGGTTCCTACGGTGGATTCATGACGCTTATGGCGATCGGCAGGACTCCGGACATCTGGGCTGCGGGTGTGGAGATGTACGGCATCATTAATTGGATGACCATGCTGATACATGAGGACCCCATGCTGCAGCAATATGAAAAGAGTCTGCTGGGCGATCCCGTGAAAGATCGTGCCGCTTACGATGCGGCCTCTCCCATCACTTATATCCACAGTGTGAAGGCGCCCCTGCTGGTCCTGCAGGGGGAGAACGATCCACGCGTTCCCAAAGAAGAGGCGGAGCAAGTTGTCACGCTGTTGAAGAAAGATGGGAAGACGGTGGATGCGCACTACTACGCGAACGAAGGCCACGGCTTCGAAAAACGTGAGAACCAGATCGATTCGATTCGGCGCACCGTGGCATGGTTCGACAAATACCTGAAAGGAAACAACTGATTACCACGGATAAACACGCCACCAGGCAGAGAGAAGGTCCGGCGTTCACACTTGCCCACTGCACCCGCCAACCAGAACAGCAGGCTTTCGCGTCCGGTCATCCGGGTGATCGCGCTGCTGGCCCTTTCCGCCCTTATCAATTACATCGATCGCGGCAACCTCTCCATCGCCGCACCATTGCTGAAAGACGAGCTTGGTCTGTCGGCCTCGCAGCTCGGCATCCTGTTGTCCTCCTTTTTCTGGACCTACTCTTTGTTCCTTCCCGTTTCCGGGTGGCTCGCTGACCGCTTTGACGTCAAATGGGTGATGGCTTTTGGCTTTTTCCTCTGGTCCGGTGCGACGGCCGTCACTGGTGGCTTGCACGCGTTCGCGGCATTGCTTGCCGCACGCCTTATGCTCGGAATCGGCGAATCGGTCGCGTATCCCTGTTATGCGAGGACGCTGGTGCGGCACGTTCCGGAAGTGGGCCGTGGATTCGCAAACGCGCTCATTGCCGCCGGAGTTGGATGCGGCCCGGCCTTGGGTACGTTTTTCGGGGGCACGCTCATGGCGCGATTCGGATGGCGCCCCTTCTTTATCGTTCTTGGCGTCGTCAGCATGGCCTGGCTGATTCCGTGGTTCGCATGGATGCCGCGAGGAAGCACGGTCGTTTCCCGCGTGGAGGAAGGCGGCGCAGGATTTCGCGAACTCCTGAAGCAGCGATCGATGTGGGGGACCTGCGGGGGCCTGTTCGGCGCAAACTACGTGCTGTACTTCGAGATCACCTGGCTGCCATTTTATCTGGTGCGTGAGCGGCACCTTTCGATGGGCACGATGGCAAAAATTAGCGGACTGGGATACGTGTGCTACTCGGCTGCCGCAGTGGCCTTCGGCTGGATTTCCGACCGGTGGATCGCCGCGGGCGGAACGCCCACACTGGTTCGCAAAACATTTGCTGGTGTGGGAGCGGGGAGCGCCGGGCTGCTCCTTCTTGGCTGCGCTCTGGCCGGACCGACGGTTTCAGCAATTCTGCTGCTACTGGCGTTCGCAGCCGGCGGCATGTGCGGATCCAATATCTGGGCGATCACACAAACTCTGGCCGGACCGAGAATGGCAGGCCGATGGACAGGCTTGCAGAATTTCCTCGGAAATCTTGCGGGAGTCATCGCACCGGCACTGACCGGATTCGTAATCGATTACACCGGGCGATTCTTCGTGGCTTTCGTGATTATGGCGGTCGTCGCCCTGCTGGCTGCTCTTTCTTATATCTTTGTCATCGGCCCGGTGAAGGAGATCGCCTGGGAAGGATGACCCCGAGAGCTGTGCCGCGGGAAATGCCGTCTCATCCATTGAGGGAAGCCCTGTCTTTGTCCTAGAATCTTGCTCATGAATGTCGATTGGCTGCGCGAGGTTTGCCTTTCCTTTCCGGGCGCCACGGAACAGATTCAGTGGGGCAGTGACCTGCTATTCAAGGTCGGCGGGAAGATGTTTGCGGCGACACCACTGGAGCCGGCGCCGGTGTGTCTTTCGTTCAAGGCGGCGCCGGAGAGTTTTGCTGAACTCACGGAGCGGCCCAACGTCATTCCTGCGCCTTACCTCGCGCGAGCGCAATGGGTCGCGCTCCAAACCAGGGACGCTTTGCCGGCGGACGAACTCGCGCGCTTGCTGCGCGATTCTTATGACCTGGTATTCGCGAAGCTTCCGAAGAAAACACGCGACGTGATCCCTAGCGCGAGGCCTGCGGCGCCGAAGGCTCGAAGCAGAAAACCAGCGAAAAAGAAACGCAGGCGTAGCCGTTGACTTCGGGAAAAGATATACTCCGCTGGGTTTCCGCGCGTTCGAATGAGAAAGTTATTTTGTCGAGGTGGTCGATGCTCGCACGCCTATCATTGCTCTTTGTTTCCATGTTGCTTGTCACTTCAGAGGTGCTCCGTAGCGCAAAGCCCGCGCCGTCGGCGGGCGGTCTGCTAGTCGTGGCGAATCAGAAGGAGCACACCCTACTGGTGGTCGATCCCGGCAATCGCCGTGAACTAGCGAAAATTTCTGTGGGAGTGAACGGCCACGAAGTCATTGTGTCGAAAGACGGCCGCTTCGCCTACGTTCCCATCTACGGAAACTCCGGCGTCGGAAAGCCCGGGACGGACGGCAGCACGATTGACGTGATTGATCTGCAGGAGCGCAAACTCGCTGCCACGATCGACCTGGGCAAACCCCTCCGCCCGCACCGCGCCGAATTCGGGCTCGACGGTATGCTGTACGTGACCGCCGAGCTTGCGAATGCCGTCGATGTCATCGATCCTTCCACGCGCAAGCTCCTCGCGGAAATTCCCACGGGCGAGCCGCAATCCCACATGCTGGTTCTTTCGCGCGACGGCCGCCGCGGTTACACGGCTAACGTCAGCGCTGGAAGCGTGAGCGTGCTGGATCTGGCGAAGCGTAATTTGATCACCACGATTCCCGTGGCAAAAACTGTCCAGCGCATTTCCATTTCACCAGACGGCCTTCGCATCTTCACTCACGACCAGAATGCGCCCCGCATCGCCGTCATCGACATGGCCACGAACAAAATCACAAACTGGATCGAATTGCCAGACATGGCCTATGCGTCGGAGGCAACCCCTGATGGGCGCTGGCTGCTGGCAGTCAGCATGGTTGCGAACCATCTCTTCGTCGTTGATTTGCAAACTCTGAAAGTGGTGCGTTCGCTGGAGATTCCGGAGAGATCGTCGGAAATCCTGATTCGACCGGGCGGAGAAATCGCCTATGTGAGTGGGACCGGCGCCGGGAAGATCGCGGTGCTCGATCTGCGCTCCTGGAAAATGCAGCAGCCTATCGACCTCACTCCGGGCGTCGACGGCCTCGCGTGGGTTCCTGCTCTTCATTAGGAGTCCCGAAAGGCGGCGCCGGCGAATTGGTGGATGGGACCGATTAGGATTATCGGGATTCTTCGAGGTCCACGAACTCCACCTCATACGGTATCCGTCCTAAATGCAGATGTGCCACCGTGACCGGTAACTGAAATCTGCGCGGTCCGGCGCTTCCGGGGTTGATGTAGAGCACGTCATCGCGCCCCGACTTTCCCGGTTTGTGGGAATGGCCACTGACGACGATGTGAAAGCCGGATACGGCGGGATTCAAATCCAGCGCGTTCACATCATGGAGAACGTAGATGATGGCCGCGCCTGCTTCTACAACGGCCGTGGCCGGCAACGCCTGCGCCCAGGGTTCGGTATCCACATTTCCGCGCACCGCCACAACCGGCGCGATCGTTCTTAACTCCTCCAAAATCTCCGGCTTCCCGACATCCCCGGCGTGAATGATCAGCTCCGACCGACGCAGCGCTTCCACTGCTTCTTTGCGCAGCAAGCCGTGGGTATCCGAAATCAGACCGATACTTTTCACCTCGTTGGTCATGGCCAATCGTACCGCGGAAGTAACGGAATTGCGGCATGCCCGCCCCGCAGATCCGCTCCTTTTGAATCACCTGAAAACGGAGATGGTCTGAGCGCAAGACTGCAGAAAATCACACTGTGAATTTGGAGGAGGAACTGAAACGAGGAGCGGGAATGCTGCGCTCCGTTTTACGCGGGGACTTTGTTGGGAACTATCCGGCGCATCGGTTTTGAGCCTGGAATCGGGAACTGCATGTGCCAAAAGTTCGTTTCCGGTGAAATGAACTCCACTCCGATATACTGCTTCCCGTCGCGAGCCCGGTGGATCGAGACGACGCGGCATTCCATCGACTGCGTGGTGTGATCATTCATCAGGATTAGCGTTTGCCCCACCAACACGATCTCTTCCAGCTGAAATAACGCTCCGTGCCGGTTCACCGACTGTGAATGGGTCTGCGCGGAGAACTTCTCGCCAGAGTCTGTCTTTCCGCGGACGGTCAAAGGTACCGTCAATGCTACCCGCAGCGTACGGCGACGTTCCTTGCAACGAAAGTGAAGCAGGGACATTTCGGCTTCGACCTCGAATCTGATTTATGAGTCCACGGCGTTTTCGACCAACTTCAACCGACACGTCTACGCCTACCGTGTCGTGTCAGCAGGGTGCTAAAGAGACAGAATGACAGACCAGAAGTGACTAGCACGAACCTTGCCCACACACCCAAATACTGCCTACTTACAACTTCCAAGACAATGGCGGAACGGTACCACAAAAATGAGTTCGCTAACAGTACCCTTGTACCTCCCCCGTTTTCGAGTCCAATTCGCTACCAGGCCTTGAAACAATCGTAATTCCGCTGCCTGAAGATCTTCCCTTCCTGGAATTCCGGAAACACGGCAAAAAAGGCCTTCAGCTGCCCGCCCGCCGGAATCGATCCAAAGGGGACAGCCAACGTTCTGACCCATTCGACCTCCAGCGCCACCCGTTCAAGCTCGGCTATCTCTTGCTTTATCTTATACATCTGCCGGGACATGAACTTTTTGCCCCGTTCCGCACCCTCCCGGGCGGCAGCCAAGTCTCGCCTCTTGCCGAGCGGTGTCAGCAGGTTGGGGAATTCCTCCAAGATTACGTCGGGGAGCAAAAAATCTACTAAGCGCTGCTCCTGTCTCTCCTCGTTCGAGAGCCTGCAGGTATTTCCGTGCGATCCCGACATTGCCAGCCGGTTCGCCCATTTTCGCCTCCACGAGTGGGCGGTTCTGGTGCCGCCTATATAGTTCGCAGCGCCGGCCTGTTCTACCCTAGTGTCCCTGTCGGCGCATTCGTTTCATTTTGCTCGGGGCTTGGATGCCTTTTGCCTAACCTGCACCCCCGCCGAGTTTCCCAATAAACTTACGAGTTGTAGAGGGTTCACGCGCGCTCTTTCCACCGTGAGTCCCCAGTGCAGGTGCGGCCCGGTGACGCGTCCCGTCGCACCGACTTTTCCCAACACGGCCCCGGCTTCCAAAGCGTCTCCCACTTTCACATTGATCTCGGAAAGGTGCCCGTAGAACGTATAAATCCCCAGGCCGTGATCAACCACCACGGTATTCCCGGAAAAGAACAATTCCTCTGCCAGCACCACCTTCCCGCGTTGCGCCACGTGTACGGGGGTTCCAGTACTGCCCGGTAAATCCACTCCGCCATGTGGTGACCCGGGATTCCCATTCAGAATCCGCCTCCTCCCAAAATTCGTCCCCGTTGTCACGCCATCCAGCGGTATTCGAAACTTACCGTTCCAGAGGCGCTCCGGCGTCACGCGGTCAAAAAGTTCGCGCAACTTCTGGCGCTCTTCGTCCGCGCGCTTGATCTGTTCCGGGCTGGGCTCGACGAACTGCTTTCCCACCTGCAATCTCTCCGTCGCGAACCGGCCTTTCCTCACCCTCACCCTCGCGCTGCAGCTAATTTTCTCGCCGCTCGCTGTTTGTCCGGTGACCTTCAACTCGTATTCGCCGGGTGCCTTCTCGAGGTCAACCCCCAGCAAACCTCTTCGCTGCGTTTCATTTGCAGCTTCCCGCCAGAACGGGATACCTCGCCCGCCCCAATCTCCTTGTACTTCCGCCAAGGGTTTGGCGCTTTTCACCTCGACCGGCAACAAACTTCCCTGGCTTGATTCGAGCGCGCTCAATCGCAATGTTGTTCCCGCGGTGCAAGTGCCCGCCCCTTTCGCCATCGCTCCAGGTGAAAGCGGTGCGCCAGTTGCCGCCAAACACACGAGGGCCAACCACTTCCGCCGCTTCCGAACTGGAGTCCGGTCTTGCGATCTCATCGCTGCTGCCGCATCATCGCCACGCGTGGTTCAACCTTCGCGAATTGCGCACGCCCCAGCTTCGATCCCAGGATGGCCTTTTCCGACAATAGAAATAGATCGGGGTTTTTCGCCTTTTCGCGGAGCTCTTTGAGAAAAGGCCGCACTTTCGCAAGCATGAAGTACAGCTCACCGCAAAATGCTGGCTCAAAAAACAGTTTTTCACTCACAACGCCATTCAAGACAAACGACGTCGCAATTCCCCAGTAGCTCCCCGCCTGCCGCAGCCAGTTGTTTTCTTGTGAGCCGAAGTCCATCGCCACTTTCATGAACTCATCGGCATCCTTCGGCCAAAACGTCGTCAGCCACCATTGCCGCGCTTTCCGCAGTTCCGGTTCACGCCTCAGGTTGTAGAGTTCGAGTATCAACCGCGCATCATCAACAGTAGGTTTTTTCGGCATCGCCCCTCCCGGGAATATCCGCGTTGGGATTCTACCCTACAAGGCATTGGCCCCTTATCCCTGCCATGCAAAGTGTCCGGCAACGCGACACTTTCATCCCACGCGCGGACGGCGAAGGGTCCTTCCCTCGGACTTGATTCCGCACAAACCCCTTATTTTGCTATGAGTTCGATTTCAACGTTCAGCGGCATTAGAATTGCCAGATCGATGTCGTATAGGTCCGTCCACCCCATGCCTGGGTCAAGGAGGCTTCCGTGAGAAAGATCGATCGCATGCGAGAGAGGGTCAGCATCCTGCCGACCTCCGTTTACCTTTCGAAGATGCACGACGCGGGTTGGAGCCTGGTCGCCATGGAATGGGAACGCGAAGTGGAGACTTCCGCCCCGCCCGAAGAGCAGGAAGCTCCTGCCGCCTCTGAGGAAATCCCCTTCGGCCTTCGCATTGCCTCCGACTGTCGCCATCTGGAAGACGACCCCCTGGAGATGCAGACTCTCAAGTTTCTGGCCGAAATGATTGTCCAGGACGTCTCGTTCATCAGTATGGCGGATGCCCTAAATGTCCGCGAGTATCGCACACGCGACGGCCGGCCATGGACCGCCGCCGGCGTCTTCCGGCTCACGCCTCGCCTGATCGATGTCGCCCCGCGCCTCCTCTCCGGCGCCGAGTGGGAGTCCCGCAAGAAACAGTTGTCCCGCGTCACCTGGAACTCTTGAGGACCAAGTCTGCTTGCCAGCAATCTTTACGCGGGCGTTTCACTCTTTCGCGGGAACCGTGCGCCGAGCTTTTCCTCCCACCGAATCCGTGCGGTCATCTGCATGACCACAAACAGCGTGAGGATCGCTCCAATCGTCACCGCCAATCCTGTGAACCCTTCAAAGAAAAACGCGTAGGAAAACAACACCAGGTAGATCAGTTGCGTCAGTCCCGCATCCACCAACGCAAATCGCAAATCCACTACCAATTGCAAATAACTAACCACCAGCGTAATCGAAACGATTGACGAAATCACAAACGCCGCATGAATCGAAATGTGATCCGCCAGATACGCCAGCAGCAGGTGAAATGCAAAGAACGCACACGCCAGGAAAAAATAGTTCATCGGGTGCAGATCGTTGCCGCGTAGCGTAGACAAAATGAACACCAGAAAGAAAAAGAAGAACAGCGACACAGGCGCGAAATAGCTGATTCGTCCCGCCAGCGGACCGGGTTGCAGCTTCTGCGGCATCTTCAACGCGATGTCGAACCCGGACACCAGATTCTGATAATTCCACTGCAGCTCCCAGCCGTTCTCCGTCTGCCGTTTTTCCGTCGGCGAAAGCGAATTGTCCGGGAAGTCGAAACCGGAAAAATCCGTTTTCACCACCAAGTGGAAGTCGCGCGCCTGCGAAATTTCCTTGCCGCTTCCGTCCGCGTTCTCCCGCGCAAACGTATATCGCCAGCTATCGAGCCCCTGTGAACGATAGGTCGCATGCAGCACGGGCTTCGCACCGGCCGCCAGGCGCGTCCGCGCCAGGGCCTGCGATCCACTGAACGTCACAGTCAGAGGCTGGTCGTCCAGAAGCAGTTGCACATTGTCATACACCGCCTGCTGCGCGGGAAACGGCAGTTGAATTACAAATTCTTCTTCCCGCGGAGTCGCATTCTGAAACGAGTAAGCTCCGTCGAAATCCACTTTGTACGTGCTGAACCACAGCAGCCCTTTTTGCCGGTAATCGATATGCAATGTCGCCGCAACCCGGCTCGCGTCAATCTTCACCGCTTCCGAACGAATCTGGCGCTCCGTGCGCGTGGTTTTCTTTCCCTTCTCCTCCACCTCGACGGTCTTTTCTTCTTGCCATTCGCGCGCGATCGCCGGCGGCGCCTGCCCTTGCGGCGCTCCCCAAGTGGAAGCCACGCGCCCGGCGAGCCCCGACTCCGCGTTATACGTTCTGTAGAAAATGGTGGATCCCAGAATGGCCCACGCAACCGCAGTACACCCAAAAATCACGATGATCGCCGCAATCCGCTTGAACATGGTGGGTTGTGTCTCGACTCTCTCCGCCGCACCTCCAACCTATCTCAGCTGGTTGGCATTGTCAAGTACTTTTCATTACAAAGTGACGGCGCGCACGTGGATCTGCCTCGCTCAATGTAGGGCGGACGGAAGCAGAGGCGCTAGTGCAGGGTGCCACAACCCGGCGTCTCTCTGAGCGCGGTTTTTTGCACCTTCCGACCGGCAACCCATATTCTTTCAACATCTTCCGCAATCTTTAGAACTACATACTAAATAAATATTGCCAGCCAGTATCTCTTGCGTTGTTGTTGTTCAGCGCGGCGGAGAAAGTGGCGCCTCCTTTGTCCACTACCTCTCCATGTGTTACTTCCGCCTGCCCTCTTCACTGAGAACTGTTCACTGACCATTGCGCACTCTTGCGCACTCTTTTCCCTGCTATCCTGAATGCCGTGAGCGGCCAACGCTACCGATCTCCCACTCATCTCGAAATCCAAGGAGCTCCATGCAGTCGCTTCGGCTGAATCCCATCCTAAACACGGACTCCTACAAGCTCACCCACTGGTGGCAATATCCCCCGGACACGCGCCATATCTATTCCTACCTCGAATCCCGCGGCGGCATGTTCGGAGAAACCATGCTCGCCATGCTGCAATACATCATCAAATCCAATTTTGCCGGCCAGGTTTTCACCCTCGAAGACGTCGAGGAAGCCCGCCGTATCGCCCACGCGCACTTCTCCGGGCATCCGAAAACCTTCAATTACGAGGGCTTCAAATCGCTCTATGCCAAGCATGGTGGCCGCCTCCCGCTGCGCATCCGCGCCGCCAAGGAAGGGGCCGTCGTCAAGACACACAATGCGCTCATCACCATCGAGAACACCGACCCCGAGTTCTACTGGCTAACTAACTGGGCCGAAACGCTTCTCGTCCAGGTCTGGTATCCCACCACCGTTGCCACGCTCTCCCGTGCCATCAAGCAGGTCATCGGCAAAGCTCTAGTTCGCACCGGCGATCCTTCCCTTCTTCCCTTCAAACTGCACGACTTCGGATTCCGCGGCGTCTCCTCCAAGGAGTCCGCGGCCATTGGCGGCGCCGCGCACCTGCTGAATTTTCTCGGCACGGACACGCTTGCCGCCATTCAGCTCCTCAATCAGTTTTATTCGGCCGATCTCTCCGCTCAGAACCCTCTCGACTGCGCCGCCTACAGCATCCCTGCTTCTGAACATTCCACCATCACCGCATGGGGCGAAGCGCACGAGCTCGACGCTTACGCCAACATCCTGGAAAATTGCCCCGAAGGAATCGTCGCCTGCGTCAGCGATTCCTATGACGTGTACAATGCCGTTCGCAATCTCTGGGGCGGCGCGCTTCGCGATAAAGTCCTTCAAAGAAAAGGCACGCTGGTGATCCGCCCCGATTCCGGCGAAGCCGTCACCGTCCTCGAGGAACTCTTCAAAATTGTCAGCGACAAATTCGGCTACGAAGTAAACCGCAAAGGCTGGAAGACCACCGTTCCGTGCGTGCGTTTCATCCAGGGCGATGGCGTCAACTTCTACACCATTCAAAACATTACTGCGCAACTCACCCGCAAAGGCTGGTCGCAGGACATCTGGAGCTACGGCATGGGCGGAGCGCTGCTGCAACAAGTCAACCGCGACACGCTGAAATTCGCGCTGAAATGTTCCGCCATCGACCGCGACGGCAAATGGCACAATGTGTATAAGAATCCGAAAACCGACCCCACCAAAGCCAGCAAGGGCGGCCGCTTCAACCTCATCCAAAATGGCAAGGATTTCGCCACCGTCGAAGTCGTCGAAGGCGCTCCCCACCCGTCCAACAACGCTCTCGAGACGATTCTCGAAGACGGCAGACTCCTGCGCGACCAAACTCTCGCTGAGGCTCGCGCCATCGCCTCTTCCTACGACACCTACAATGATTCTGTCTGATCGCTTCCGGTTTGTAGTGTGTAGGGGCGGGCCTTGGGCCGCCCGTTTTTATTCACGCGCCGCGCAATTTGAAGCGCTGAATTTTCCCCGTCACGGTCTTCGGCAGCTCGCTACAGAATCGTACTTCGCGCGGCACTTTGTACGATACGAGCCGCGCTTTGACGTGCGCGCAAATTTCCGCCGCCAGCTTTTCCGATCCTTCACTCTCCGCGCGCAGTACTACGTGCGCCACGGAATAGGAAAGTCCACGCTCATCAATCGCGCCGACCACGGCGGCTTCGGCGACTTGGGGGTGCCCCAGCAGCGCGTTCTCCACCTCCATCGGAGAAACCCACATGCCCGCAACTTTCAGCATGTCGTCCGCGCGTCCGCAGTAGTGGTAGTAACCGTCCGAATCACAAAAGAATTTATCGCCGGTCACCACCCACTTTCCGCGTTTCGTGCGCGCCGTTAATTCGGGAATCCGCCAATACTCCGCAAACGCGCTCGCGCCACGCACCCAGAGATTGCCGATCTCGCCGTCACGCACCGATTCTCCCGTGTCATCCACGATCTTGACTTCGTAACCCGGCACGGGAAAACCGCAACTCCCTGGCTTGCATTTTCCGGGAACACTCGAAATGAAAATATGCAGCATCTCCGTCGAGCCAATTCCGTCGAGGATCTCGATTCCGAATTGCCGCTTCCACGGGTTGAAAATCTCCGCGGGCAGCGTTTCGCCGGCCGATACGCATTTGCGCACTGAAGAAAAATCAACGCGATGGCCCGGCCGTTCGGCTTCCCGCAAAACCGCGGCAAAAAAAGTCGGCACCGCAAAGAAAACGGTCGGCCGGTGCCGCGCCACCATCTCGACAACATGCGCCACGTTGGTTCGCTCCGGATTCAACACAGTCCGCGCACCCGCCGAAAGCGGGAAGCCCATCCCGTTTCCCAGTCCGTAAGCAAAGAACAATTTGGACACAGAAAACGTCACGTCATCAGCACGCAGGCCAAGCACGGTATGTGCATAATTCTGGCTGGTAACCAACATGTCCGCATGACGATGCACTGCGGCTTTTGGGGTGCCGCCGCTCCCCGATGTGTAAAGCATGAACGCCGGATCGCTCTGCAGAGTTTCTGCTGTTGCGAGTTGCTCGCTAGCCGCCGCCGTCCATGCATCCCACTTTGCGCAAGCCAAGCCGTGCACCCCGATTTTTTCATCGCCGACGATAACAATCGGAATTTGCGGGTGCACGCTCGAGGCCGGCAAAAACTCCGCGAGCGCCTCCGAATGAACAATCGCCGCCCGTGGTTGGCTGTTCTCTAGGTAATGAATGTAGTCGGAGGATCGCGCGAATGGATTCACGGGCACAGCCACCGCACCAATTTTTGCAGCGCCAAAAAAGGCGGCCACGAATTCCGCCGAATCCGGCAGCACGATCAGAACGCGGTCGCCGCGAGAGAAACCTTGCGCACGCAGCGCATTTCCCGCGCGATTGGCGAGCGCGGCCAGTTCGCCGTAGGTTACTTCATGCGGTTCACCAACGATGGCGGTGCGATCGGGGTGCAGTGCGGCTGGAGCATCCACGAAGTGCCCGGCAATATTTAACTCCTCTGGATTCTCTCTCTTCGGGAATTCATCTATGGAAGCGGTCATCGTTTCTGATTCGAAAGGACGCCGTGCTATTGAGCCGCGGGGGTCGCGTCGGTGATTCGAATTTTGTACCACGCTGTGCCCGCCGGGTAGAGCGCGTCACTGATTTCGGAATTTTTCTGTTCGCCGGGGCCGATAGTGGCCGGAATGGTGCCCTTGTTGATCAGAATTGCGTTATTGTCCGCGCCGACGTAAGTCGTCTCATACACGATCTTGCTGTAGCTATACACCGGGGATTTATTCTCGATGGTCACGAGCCAGACGGCCAGCGTACCGTTGCGATCCTTATTCATCGTTGCGCGCTGGATCTTCAAATCATGGACAGGATCGGCGTTTCTCTTGACCGCCGCGGGTGCGCCGGCAGCAGCAGATGCTTCGATATTTGCGTTGCCCCTGGACCTGACGAAGAAATATGCGCCAACCGCAACGAGGGCGACAACCGCTGCGATGCCGACCCACAGTCCTTTCGAACTTTTTTCTTTGATTTCCTCTGGCGTCTCAAACATGAATTCCTCCGACTAGCTGAACCCGCGAGACTTCTGCAAAGATCCCCGATTGCATCAGTGAAAAAAGATAGGCTGCCCCCAGTGAAATCCGAGATTGTGCCGGGGAATGGTCCGGCACTTTTCCATGCCGGAGTCGCCATAGAGATAGCACTGAAGGCGCCGGAAGTCCATCGTTGGGAAGGGATGGTAGTGTGGGAGTTTCCTGAAAGCCGACTGTACGACGAAGCGGCAGCGCACGATTGTTTCCGAGTGGCCGATGATTCGCCAAACTTCGCTGTGGCTTCTCAAAAACTCGTTTCGGGCCAGTGATCGACACTTGATTGCATAAGGGGCATTCTCGCGCTTCGAGAGTTCCGCCTTGTTTCGCGGTCTTTCGCCGCATTCTCACTAAGAGAAGAACGGGGAAAGACCCGCCACTACACAATTCACTCTTCTCCGATATCTTCTCTCCAAACTTCCGGGTGCTCCGCAACATATTTGGCGAGCATCTGGACGCATGCGCTCGAATGGGCGTCGAACACTTCTGTGCCATTCTCGCGGAGCCAATCGATTCCGCCGCGGAAATTCACGGATTCACCGACCACAACTGTGCCAATTCCAAATTGGCGGATCAGGCCGCTGCAATACCAGCACGGAGCGAGGGTCGACACCATGATTTTGTCGCGGTAACTCCGTTGCCGGCCCGCTTTTCGAAACGCATCCGTTTCGCCATGCGCGGAAGGATCGCCCTCCTGCACTCTGCGGTTGTGGCCGCTTCCCAGCAGTTTTCCATTGCGTTCGAATAGCGCCGCACCGATGGGAATTCCTCCTTCGCGGAGCCCGAGGCGCGCTTCTTCCACGGCTGTCTTCAGCATGACGAGATATTTCTCTCGATTCTTTTCTACGCCCTTGGTCATTTTCCCGTGCTCCATGGTCTTGTGTCTGGCAAGTTGCCCGTCAATGTCGCGCCCCTATAATGCTAGCCGAGGAGCGGATTCCCTTACATTTTCCCGGAGACTCTACGCTTGATCTATACGGCTTTCCTTCATTTGGCGGCGGCTGCCGGAAACATCCAGCTCAAGAAAAGATGGGTCGGCCAATAAACAAGCGCGACTACTCCAACAAAAATCACGGCGAGGTGCGCGGGAGCAGATCCCCAGGAGCGATGAAAGAGAGGATCTTGATACACATAGTTCATATTGAATCCCGGTGGCAAAAACCGCGAGGTGACGAAAAGTCCCGCGGCAATCGCTGCTTGCAGTGCGAGAGCGCGGCGGTCGTATCCAATTTTCCGCATGGCCCAGAGCAGCGCCACGGGAAGACCGATATGAAAGCTGGAAAGCAGCCGGGCCCAGAGCGGTACCCGCGTATCCCACATGTACTCCGTTCCGCCGACCAGAGATCGTCCGGTCACCAGCCGCCAGCCGATATCGATGGACCAAAAGAGCCCCGCTGCCAGCGAGCCGACGGCCTGGCTGGAAATTAACAAGGAACTTCCCCACCACAATCCCGCGCATCCAAGAATCACCGCGATATCGCACAGGTGGAGCAGATTGGCCCAACCCCATACCCGCACGTAGGTCGGCAGCCACACCACTGTCCACAGCAACCCCACCCACCGCAGCACGGGGAATGCGCTTGTGCCAGTGGTCATGCGTCTTCTCCGCTAGATGCTTCCATTGCGGCACAGCCTACCACAGGCAATTCCTCTTTTTTCATGGCTCGAAACGGGTTTTACCTAGCGCGGCATACTCCAATATGGCGGTTGGAGTCACGGGCGCGGGGTTCTAGCATGTCGGCAGATGGGCGGACGATCGAGCGAGCGTGAAGCAGGAACCGGCCCGATTCTTGACTGGCTGTGCCAGCGCGAGGACGAGATGGCTGCACACTTGGCTGAGCTTGTTGCCATCCCCACGGAAAATCCGCCAGGGAGAAATTATCGCGCGTGCGCGGATGTGCTCCAGAAGCGGTTGCGAGAATTTGGCATCGCATGCGAACGCGTTGATGCTGTCGACCCGAAAGAAGATGCAGGCGAATCTCGCGTTTGCTTGCTTGCAGGGTACGGGCGCGGAGAGCGGATTCTTTATTTCCACGGACACTATGACGTCGTTCCCGCCCAAACCCCGAAACAATTCCTGCCTTTGCGCAAGGGGCATTTCACGTTTGGCCGCGGCTCCTGCGACATGAAGGGCGGAATTGTCGCCATGCTTTATGCCATTCTCGCGCTGAAGGAATGCGGCCCCGAACTGAATGGCAGGATCGGCTTGACGCTGGTTCCCAATGAAGAGACCGGAGGCGAGGGAGGCTCTGCGTGGCTGGCGGCACAGGGACTGTTGGGGCGCAACGGAATCGGCATGCTTCTGGCGGAGCCGACAAGCGGTGTCGTTTGGAACGCAAATCGCGGGGCAATTTCGTTGCGCGTCCGGGTGCACGGGAAATCCGCACACGTTGGTTTGCAGCACCAGGGCGAAAACGCGTTCGAGCGCATGCATCGCGTCGTTGAGCGGCTCCAGGACTTGAAGCGGGAAGTGGAGCAGCGCGTCACCAACTTCAACGTTGGGCCGGAACAAACAGGTAACTCGATCCTGATGCTTGGAGGACAGTGCGGCGGCGGGGCAAACTTCAACGTGGTACCGGAAGAGTGCTGGTTCACGATCGACCGGCGAATCAATCCGGAGGAAGACTTTGCGGAGGAAAAGTCAAAGCTGATCGCGGTCCTGGAGAGTTGCAAGGGTGAAGGTATCCCCCTTGAATGGGCGATATTGCAGGAAGGGCGATCTTCCGCGTGCCCCGAGGATGATACGCTTGGCGAGGCGCTGGCTCGGGGCGCCAGGGCGGTCATGGGCGAAGCGCCACGTTTTGAGATGTGCCCTGGCCTGCTGGAGATTCGCTTCTATAACGCGGGCGTCCCAGCCTATGCTTACGGTCCCGGCCTGCTCTCAGTTGCGCACGGACCGAACGAATATGTCGACCTGCGAAAAGTGATTGATTGTGCCGCGATTTATGCCCTAACAGCTATGGACATGCTCAAGCGGTAAACCTCTCACTCGAAGTCGCCATTTGGTTACTACACTTTGGGAGTTCGAGGAACCAGGGAATAGTTCTTTAAGTCATTGAATCTAATGAGCCTTAGGAATACGAGGAAGGCTTCGGGCATTCCTGGGGACCTCCTGTCGCCACTGGTCCCATAGTACTATTCAAAATTTCCACGCAAACGCTTACGATTCCAACGTATGCCAAATCTTTACTTTTGCCAACCCCACGCAAAAAACCAAGGCATGCTTCGCGCCGTTCTATCGGTGAATGAGTGTGAGCGCGTCGTCAGCCAGCACCACGCTACCTATGTCGGCGATCAGTTCCCGAAGCTGGCCAACGAGCAGGGGGCGGCAAACGATTTTGCCGTGCTCAACATCACGCCAGGTGAGACTCCGGCTGGCTTGCGACCCGGCTATTATCGGCTTGATTCCGACCTGACCCAACTCAACGAATCACTGCTGGAACTTTTCCGCTAATCGCCAAGAATTTTCCCCGAATACACTGGGACCATCAAAAGGGCTTCCTTGCCGAACTATTTCCATTCTCCTGAAGAGGCCAGCAATTGCAGCCCGATGGCGAATGAATTGAATCCGAGCGGCTCGCAATAGACCACTCGTGCTCGGGCCCGGAAGTCACCGCCCAGGCACCACAAGTTCAGCCGATCATTCAGTTTCCATGGGTTGCTAGAAACAACGCGCGCACCATGGGTGCTTACGTTTTCCGTAAGGCCCTCATCCGTGCGATGGCGGACATCCAGGCTGCAGAGATCGACTCTCACTGCCAGGGGAACGCGTTCTTCCAATCGGCGCGCGATGGTTCGCATGAGAGACCCCCGCTGTCTTGCGCAAATTGGGAGGATGCGCGTCGGGATGGGAACGACACGACTATCATACGCCTGGTGCTGCTGGCAATGGCAGAGATTTCGGATCCGCGATGGCATCGGCTTCCGAAAAGGCTTTTAGACTACGCACGGTTACGGAGGCTTCGCGAGCCAGTCTGCCGGCGACAGATGGAACTTGGATTTACCCGGCTTGCGACAGCTTTCGACCGGAGTGTCCTCAGACCACGGCTGGCAGCCAGTTCTGTAGCACCTCTTGAGAATTCGGCGGGACTTCTTGAAACTTCAACCCCATCCCGAGGTGTGTATGCGAATAGACGACCGTGGCCCGAGCTTCGAATGTGTGTGTTTCGGTGAGAATCTTCAGGCGGACGGCTGTCCCATGCACCAAAGGATTAATTGTATCGACATAACACCCGGTGGCACTGATGTCGCTGATGCGCGCGCTCAGCCGCATGCCCGCGCTCTCTGACAGTACTTCGGCCGACGCAATGAACGGGAATCTTGGCGCCTGTCGCCGTTCTTGGCCCATGACTTTACCTTTCGGCAAGCTACACAGATATTTTATTCGGAATTCGCCTCTCCCCGCTTGAAATTCTGCATTTCTTGAATCGGCTCTCGACTTATTTCTTTCCCAGGTGGCATTCGCTTTCGAGGCCCTCCGCGCGCCTGCTCCGCGCGAGGCCTCCTCCATCTACAATAATCAGTGACTTCGACGGAGAAACCCAAGTACCATCTTGCCAAGTTCCTGGGGAATGTAAGCGTAGGTTGCAATGCCTCCAGAACACGCACGTCGCAGCAGCCGAATTGCAAGAGAGATTGCAATTCTGTTATTGGGCAGCGACATGGAAGGCAAGGTCTTTTCTGAGGAGACCAAGACTGTAGTGCTCAGCCGCCACGGCGCGGGGATCGTATCGCGGCACGTACTCTCCGCGGAGCAGGAGTTAATCCTTCGCAGGCTGGATACCAACAAAGAGGCTGAGGTGCGTGTCGTTGGCAAGCTTGGCGTCCATGGTAAGAGCTACACCTATGGCGTGGCCTTCCTGGACCCGAAGATGGAACTCTGGGGCATCAAGTTCCCGAGCATGACGGACTCGGAAAAGGAGGCCAGCCGCGTGCTGCTGCAGTGCAGCAGCTGCAAGGCCCGGGAGATGGTTCAGCAAAGCGACCTGGAATCGGACGTATACCTCGTCAACGGAGGGATAGTCCGATCTTGCAAGAGTTGCGGATCCTCGACGTTTTGGAGAGAGGCTAGTGAGGATCCCGGCGGCGAGTCCGTGGAAAAAACCACGCCGGAAGTTGCAGAAAGAGGGGAGCCCGTTGAGACTCTGCCGGCCGGGTCACTGAATCCAGCGCCTGCACCGCAACCAGCAGCGCGCCCCGAAAACAGGCGCAAACACGTGCGCGCTAAGGTGAATTTCAAAGCATGCATCCGGAGTTACACCTTTGGCGACGATGTCGTGACGTGCGAGGACATTTCCCGCGGCGGACTCTGCTTCAAGAGCCGGAAGGAATACCTAGCGAAAACCGAGATCGAAGTGGCTGCTCCCTACTCACCCGGCGCCCCCGCTATTTTTGTCCCCGCGCAAATCGTCCACGTCGAGGAACTGAAGCAGGAAAGACGCTTCCGCTGCGGGGTTTGCTATACCAAGTCCTGAGGGCGCGCCGCTACGGGCGATTCTGGAGGGCCTTCTCAAGCGCAGAAATGACGCGGACGACCGGACCGTTCCAGAAAACAGCCGGCGGTGTCTGCCGCCACTTCGAATGTGGCCCATAGAGAATGGCATCATCCCAGAAGAATCCCCGGTTGACGCAGCAGTCGGGCTTCGGTTGTCCCGGGTTCTCGCCGGCAATCCTGCGAAGCTCTTGCGCGACGAGGTGTTGCGGGTCCCAGAACTGCCGGGCGCGCTCGTCCGGGATTCTCCCGAGCGTGCTATGAACGGGTGAACGCAAGTCCGTCGGAAGCATTGGCTCCCACACTACGAGTACGCGAAGCGACGGGTCCAGATTGCGCTGCAAGAGTTGTTCGATTGCGGAGGCCCCCCGCAGACAGGTTGATCAAGTTGGAGAAAGTAGGAGCACCAACCGGGGACCTTCGATGGATTTGTCGAAGGTCTCTTGGAACGCTGAGAGGTTCGCGGCAGTAAGCGTGGCGAGAGGTTCTTGTCCGGACGGCGTGGAAGAATCCATTCGCAGGTACTCCACCACAAGAAGCAGTGTGACCACAGCGACGCCAATCCAGATGAATTTCTTTTTCACTTCGCGACACCTGATAGATGATCGGCAATGAATCCCGCAATTTCCTGCGGGAAAACGATCATCCCCACAACGAGCACGACGGCTGCCCAAAGCAGGACGGCGCTCAAATAGCTCCGCTTCAATGAGCACAACCGCGCACGGCGCTGCCGCCAGAATCCAATTCCCAGCAGCACGATGGAAAGCACCAAGAGCCAGGGCCGGAACCTCTGGACAAACGCACTTGCACCCGCTGCCCCTAGCGCGCCCGCGAATCCCAAAGGAAGGCAGCACGCCATCGTTGCGAGCGAGCTCATAATCGCGGCCAGGGATGCGGAGATGCCGGAGCCTTGCTTCATCCCTTCTCTCCTCTGCCTGCTATCCCTTGCTTCCGAGTTCATTTCTTCCTGGCTTACTTCAGCGAGGCTTCAATCCTGCTCTTAAACTCTCTTGTCTTGGCAATTACCGCCGCTTCATCGACGGTGAGCAGTTTCTTGTCGCGCATCACCACGCGGCCGCTGATGATTACCGTCTCCACATCGCTTCCCTTCAACGCATACGCCAGTTGCGCATAGACGTCGTACAGCGGCACGGCGTTCGGCGCATCGAGGCTTATCAAAATAATGTCTGCTTTCTTCCCTGCTTCGAGCGAGCCAATTTCCTTGTCCATGTGCAGCGCACGCGCGCCCTCGATGGTGGCCATTTCGACGACGGCCTTCGCTCCCAGTGCCTGCGGGTCCATCTTGGTGATCTTCTGGAGCTTCGCGGCCAGGTCCATCTCTTCCATCAAGTCCAGGTCGTTGTTGCTGCCCGCCGGGCCGTCCGTGCCCAAGCCGACGGCCACGCCCGCCGCGCGCTCTTCGATCACCGGAGCTACACCGCTCGCCAGCATCATGTTGCTGGAAGGATTATGCACGCATCCGACCTGCCGCTGCGCCAGGATCTTGCGGTCCGTCTCGTCAACAAAAATGCAATGCGCCGCGACCACGTCTGGCCCCAGGATACCGAGCTTGTCGAGATACTGCACCGGTGTGGTGCCGTTTTTCTCGCGGCTATCGTTCAATTCTCTCTTCGTCTCCGCCGCGTGAATCAGGATCGGTGCTTGGTATTTCCGAGCCAAAGCAGCAGAATCCTGCAAAGTTTTTTGCGAGCACGTATACATCGAGTGAGGCGCAACTGCGGCGTGAATGAGCGGATCGCCCTGCCAGCGCTTCAGGAATTTTTCCGTGTACTCCAGCGTGGCTGCGTTGCTCTTGTTGTCTGGAGCAGGAAAGTCTAGGATCGTCTGGCCCAGCACGCCGCGCATGCCGGCGGCCTTCGTTTCTTCGGCGATGGCATCCTCAAAGTAATACATGTCCGCAAACGTCGTCACGCCTCCGCGAATCTGCTCTGCCGCAGCTAGCCGCGTGCCCCAACGCACAAACTCCTCGTTCACGTTTTTAGCTTCAGCGGGGAAGATAAATTTCGTAAGCCATGCCTCCAGTGTTACATCATCTTTTAGCCCCCGGAGCAGCGTCATCGGCACATGCGTATGACCGTTGATGAACCCCGGCAGAATCAGCTGGCCGCGCGCGTCGATCTTGTGCTTGACGATCATTCCTTTTGGCGCAAAGTGGAGGCTGGCGCCGGAACCAGAACCAATGGCGGCAATCTCATCTCCACTCACGGCCAGGAAGCCGTCCTCGAGGATGCGACGACCCGGGTCCATCGTGACAATCGTGCCGCCGGTGATCAGCAGGTCTACGGAAACTGCATCCTTGGAAGGCATCTGCGCGCGCGCGTAGGGAACCAGGTAGACAGCAATCGCGCAGAAAAGCACGCGCGCTGAAATCTTTTTAGGTTTCGTGCCAAGAGTTTCCATTCTCGACTTTCCTCTTCTTACAGGTTGGAGGAATCGAATGGTTTAGGGAACAAATCCTTCATCTGGATTGTTTCCGTCTTGCCTTTGAGATTCGCCAGAATCACAGGAACGTCCCCGCAAAATTCCCAGATCAACTGGCGGCAGGCACCGCAGGGAGGGGTCAACGTGTCGGTGTCGGTTACCACGGAAATGGCATCGAAGCCTCGCTCGCCTTCGCTGATTGCTTTGAAAAGGGCGATGCGCTCGGCACAAACGGTAAGGCCATAGGTAGCGTTCTCGACGTTGCATCCGCCAAAAATTCTTCCGGATGTGGCGCGAAGCGCCGCGCCCACGCGAAAGTTTGAGTACGGCGCACGCGCATTTTCCCTTGCCTGCCTTGCGGCTGAAATCAGGGTTTCATTTTCGCCCACGCCAATGCCTCCCGGCACGCCTCAAAGCATCCTACGCTATTGCCTCTGCTATCCTTGGAATGACGGCTTTCAGTAAGCCGATAAATTGCCCTTTCACACGCTCCGCTGTCTCCAGCACTTCCAGGTGGTTGAGCGGCTGATCCAAGATTCCCGCCGCCGCATTCGTCACGCAGGAGATGCCCAGCACACGAATGCCGCTGTGCCGCGCCGCAATCACCTCCGGAACCGTGGACATGCCGACGAGATCGGCGCCGATCGCGCGCAAGTAGTGTATCTCCGCTGGCGTCTCATAGCTCGGCCCAAGGAGTCCCGCGTACACGCCCTCATACATTCCAATGCCCATGCGATTTCCTTCACCGACAGTCATTTCACGAAATCTGCGGTCGTATGCCGAGGTCATGTCGTGAAAGCGCAGCCCGAATCTCTCGTCGTTTGGTCCGGTGAGCGGATTGACGCCTTGCAAATTGATGTGATCGCTGATCACCACCAGCCGGCCCTGCACGAATTCGCGCTTGATGCCGCCAGCGGCGTTGGTGAGGATCACGGCCTTTACGCCCATGCGCGCGAAAACGCGGATGGGAAAGACCACCTCTTTCGCGGAATACCCTTCATAAAGATGGACACGGCCCTGCATCCCGACAACGGGAATCGCACCCACTTTTCCAATGACGAGCTTCCCCGCATGGCCGATGGCCGTGGATTGCGGAAAGTGCGGAATTTTCGCGTAAGGAATTTTCGCAGCGGCGGCAAATTCATCGGCAAATCCGCCGAGGCCCGAACCAAGAACCAGCGCCATCCGAGGCCGGAGCGACGTTTGAGAAAAAATGAAATCAGCAGCTTCGCCCGCGCGCTCGAACTCGCCGCCTGGCGAACTGCTGGTTGAGGTTGTTCCCGCGATTTTTCCAGGCGAAACTGTTTTCGGAGTCTTGGTCTTAGGGCTTTTTCTTGCACTCACGAAAGAATCCCCACGATGGAAGCGGACATTAAGTTTGCCATAGTGCCCGCGAGCATGGCGCGGATGCCGAATTTTGCAAGCTGGCTCCGCTGCTCTGGTGCCAGCGCGCCGATGCCGCCGATCTGGATGCCGATGGAGCTGAAGTTGGCGAAACCGCAGAGAGCAAAGGTGGCGATTGCAAACGTACGCGGATCGAGCGAGCCTTTCATCAGACCGAGCTGGCCAAACGCGACGAATTCATTGATGACCATGCGCGTCCCGAGGAGATTGCCAATCTTTGCTGCGTCCTGCCAGGGCACGCCGATCAACCAGGCAACGGGCGCGAAGATCCAGCCGAAAACGGTCTGTAGACTCTCCGGGAACCAGGCCATGTGAGGCCAGTTGTGAACGCCGCCCATGATGGCGTTGAGCAGCGCAAGCAAGGCGATGAAGGTAATCAGCATCGCGCCGACATTGAGGGCCAGCTGCAAACCATCGACTGTCCCTCGGGCGATAGCCCCGAGAATGTTGGACTCCTTCTCCATGGGCGGCATTTCCACGCGGCCGGCGGTGAGCGGCTGCTCGGTTTCCGGCACGAGCATCTTGGCCATGAGCAGCGTTCCCGGCGCCGTCATGATGACTGCGGTCAAAAGGTTTTTGGGATCGGCACCCCCTACTTGGATGTACCCGGCCATCATGCCACCGGAGATGTGCGCCATCCCGCTGGTCATAACAACCATCAGTTCGGACTTGGTGAGTTTGGGAAGAAAGGGGCGGATGGTGAGCGGGGCCTCGGTCTGGCCCATGAAAATACTGGCAGCAACGTTGAGGGACTCCGCGCCGCTCGCACCCATGATTCGCGTCATAAGCCACGCAGCAACGCGAATGATGAGCTGCATCACACCGAGGTGATAGAGAACAGCAAAGAAGGCGGCAATGAAGATGATCGTGGGAAGCACTTGGAAGGCGAACGAAAAGCCAAGCCGGGAGAGTTCCTTCGGCAGACCAAGGTCGCCGAAAACGAACGCGGAGCCCGCATAGGAGAAACTCAACAGCTTGTTTGCGCCCGCGCCGAGAAAACCAAATACCGAACTGCCTACGCTGGAACGGAGAACGAAAAAGCCAAGCGCCAACTGGAGCCCAAGGCCCCAAGCGATGGTCTTGAGCTTGATCGAGCGACGATTGGTGGAGAACAGCCACGCCAATCCGAGAATCACGGCCATGCCAAGCACGCCCGTCCATCTTCCCATGAACCATCCTCCCGCAATCGATTTAGGCGCCGATGATCCGGCGCACCAGGGGCCGTTCTTCCTGCGGTGCATTTTCACCGACTAAATAGCTGCTGCAGATGAGCCCTTTCGCCTCAGCAAGTTTGGCGTCGCTATTGTAATGAATCGTGGCCAGCGCTTCTCCCTTTTCCACGCGGTCGCCAATCCGCTTGTGGAATTCTAGTCCGACGCCGTGATCGATCTTGTCTTCCTTTTTTTCGCGGCCTCCACCGAGCATGGCGAGCGCGATGCCAAACTGTTCGCAGTCGGTGGCGGTGATGAAGCCGCTCGCGGAACTCACTACTTGGAAATGCAGCCGCGCGGTGGGCAGGCGTTCCGGCTCGTCAATGACGCGTTCATCGCCGCCTTGCAGGCGAATCCCTTGCCGGAATTTTTCGAGTGCCTGGCCGGTGGCAATCATAGTTTCGGCGAGGCGGCGGCCTTCTTCCACGCTCTTCGTTCTATCACCGAGATAGAACATCCACGCGGAGAGGTCGAGGCTCAAGTCCCGCAGATCGGCGGGACCGCGGCCTTTGAGGACGTCGACAGACTCGATGACTTCGTTCGAATGACCTGCCATACGGCCCAGCGGCTGATCCATGCCGGTGATGAGTGCCACCACTTTCTTGCCCATGCGCTTGCCGGTTTCGACCATGACTTCGGCGAGGCGAATCGAATCTTCCTCTTTCTTCATGAAGGCGCCAGAGCCCGTTTTCACGTCGAGGACCAGCGCGTCAATACCTTCGGCGAGTTTCTTGCTCATGATGGAAGCGCAAATCAGTCCAATATTCTCGACGGTCGAAGTAACGTCACGGAGCGCGTAGATTTTCTTGTCGGCAGGAGCAATCTCCGCCGTTTGCCCGATCAAGCCCATTCCGCATTCACGGAGAACGCATCGAAATTCGTCGAGAGACAAATTCACGTTGAAGCCTGGAATCGCTTCCAGTTTGTCGAGCGTGCCGCCGGTATGGCCGAGGCCACGGCCACTGATCATCGGAACCGTAAGCCCGCCCGCTGCCACGACGGGAGCAAGAATGAGAGAAGTCTTATCGCCAATCCCTCCGGTGGAGTGCTTGTCCACTTTCTCGCCGAGGATTTCGGAATGGTTTAGAACTTCCCCGGAGTAAAGCATCACTTCGGTGAGGGCCGCAAGCTCGGAGCGGTTAATCCCGCGGATCCACACGGCCATCAGCCATGCGGCCATCTGGTAATCCGGTATTTCGCCGCGCGTGTAGCCGGAAACCAGAAAATTGATTTCTTCGCGGGAGAGTTCACCGGAATCACGTTTCTTGCGGATCAGGTCGACGGCGCGCATGCGTTTGGAAAGCGAACGGCGAGCGTAACATCCGCCTTAGGGGGCGTCAACGCGATGCGCACGCTGAAATCGGCAAGGGCTACAGCACCTGCTGCACGTCTGGTGGCAAGTTGGTATTTTGCCCGGACACTACATGCCAGCCATGGGGCGTGTTGACGTAGACATGAATAGCGCGGAGCTGGCTGCTGAGGTGTTGACCATTGCGAATGAACCGCGACGACCACAGACATGTAGCGACGGCAGTGTCTTGAAAAATCCGGACTTTAATGTCGGAGACGCTGAACGATTCACGCTTCACCAAGGGAGATTCAATCGTCTCAATCCACTGGTCCTTGTTGATCTGCTGGCCGTGAGAAAGTGTGCCGGAGAAATCATCACTATATATACGATGAAAGAAAGTGCCGCTGCCTAATTGGATCGCGCGCGCGGCTTCTTTTTCCAGACTGACGATCTCCTGCCTCTGCACCTCCGGATCTCCGAGCATGGGCTGACTGACACAGCGCTGGATACACGCATCTCGCCAGGCTTCCTGCCCCTGCCAAGAAGGAGTGAGCAACAACCCGATTGCCAATGCCACCATACCCGTAATTCTGATCATGCTGGAGTGCCTCCATCAAGGAGTGACGGAATTCCGTCGGAGTGACTCAGGAAAGGGTTGTCGCCGACACATTCCATAGTACGGAAAGAAGACTATACATATCCACTACATACCTGATATGGGTGTTGTGAATGACATGCTTTCGCTCAGGGGAGCGCTCACACCGGAACGGCTTGGGGATGGGTGGTTGCGTTTTTATGCGGCCGAGGCGAGGGCGGACAGGCGAGGGCGGGCTGTCTTGGGGTCCATGTTATTTCTTACGGTCAAGGGTAGACCGATGCTTCGAAAAATCCATGCGAAATGCAAGAAATCTGTTTTTCTTCAACGTTCTGCTAGAATAATCCCCTTCTAAAGAGAGTCGTCAAACGTGGAAACTCAATCCCATCGGAGGAGCCGTGATCGACTTTAGCAGCAATGGCCGTGAAGCGGCCGGTGTCAAAAGGGACCGCCAAGCGGTCAACTCGCTTCCGTTTTCACGACGGAGCTTTCTCGTCAAGACGTCCTGTTTCGGAGCATTTTATGCAGTAGCAAAGCAGATTCCCTTGCCGACGCTTGCCGCGGAGCTGGCGGACGACTCGCGAGTGTCGCAAACGCCGATTGTGGACAAAGGATTCGCGTCGGTGCGGAAGATTGGAGATGGACTGTACGCGACAATTTCTGATTATTCAAAGGGTACTACGACTATTTGCAACGGCGGTTTTCTTGTAGGGAAAGATGTGGCTCTCCTGGTAGAAGGATTCACGACGCCGGCTGGCGCATCCTTCCAGCTGGATGCCTTGCGCCTTGTGAGCCAGGTTCCGGTGAAGGGCGCCCTGGACACGCACTACCATTTTGATCATTCGATGGGAAATTCATTCTACGGCGCGAATGGCATTCCACTCTGGGCGCATGCGTCGGCGGCCAAGCGAATCGTCGAAAACTACCTTCCTATGCAAGGAGCGGACAAGGAAGCCGCGCTGGCACCTCTCGAGAAGCGCGTCAAGGACGCCAAGTCCGATTTGGAGCGCGCACACGCTCAGAGCGACCTGAACGCGTCGGCAACTGTCTTCGGAGTTGCGAACACGACGGTGCTGGCTTTGCCGAACCGTCCCATCGATCCGGCCAAGTTGCCCATGTCCCTTGACCTGGGCGGCTTAACGGCGGTCGTCGAGTCCTATCCCGGCCACTCGGGAACGGACATCGTCGTGCGCGTCCCGGACCAGAATGTTGTCTACACCGGCGACCTGCTCTTCAGCGGCTGGTATCCCGTCTGCTTCGACGACAAAGCCACGGTTTCGGGCTGGCGAGACACGCTGAAGAAATTTGCTGCTTTCGATAAGGACACGCTCTTCGTCCCGGGTCACGGCCAGATTTGCGGCCGAGAAGGCATAGCTTCGATCCGCGAAGTGTTTGATGACATCGCTGGGCAGGCCGACAAAATGTACCAGGCGGGAGTCCCGGCGGAAGAAGCGCAGCACCGCTACGTGGTGCCAGAGAAGTTCAAGAACTTCCCTGTTTTTGCGTGGGGATTCACGATCGGCCCGGCGATTACCAAGCTGTATGCAGAGTGGCAAAGCAAGTAGCGGTGCGGGCGTTCTCTTGCATGCTTCAAGGCGGGAGCAGGATGCCCCGAGTAGTTAATCGGGAAGAACGGTGTCGAAGCTGCGAATGACACTGCCCGTCGTTGGCGACGAAGATGCTCGGCAATCGCGGGCGCAGAGGATCGCCTGCATTCCGGCGGACTGTGCCGCTTCGATTTCTTTCACGGCATCGGAAATAAACAAAAACTGGCGTGGCGGATACGAAAACGAAGCGGCGATTTTCTTGTAACTTTCCCCGTCAGTTTTGGCTCCCACGCGCGTGTCGAAGAAAGCGGAGATATACGACGTCAGGTCGCCTGAGGCGGTAGTGCGAAACAGGAGTTGCTGCGCGAGGACGCTTCCCGACGAATAGATGCAGATGATTTTCTTCTGCCGCCGCCATCGTTCGAATGCCATGGGCGCATCCGGAAACACTTCGCCGTGCAATTCCCCGCCCATGAATCCCTGCTGCCAGATTTTTCCTTGGAGAGACTTCAGTGGGGTGCACTTGCTATCCCGCCCGATCAGCCACTGTCCGTAGGCGACACACGATCGCAGCTGCGCTTCCTCCGGCTGGTCCTGCCAGGCAGGAGGTTCAGGACCATCGCGCTCGTCCAGGTCGTGCTGCGCGCGCAGATTCTGAATCAAAGACTGAATTTCGGGATCATGGGCGTGTTCTCGAAGAAAAGATTCCAGCTTGCGGCTCGCATAGGGAAAAAGCGTCTGATAAACGAAATCGACTGGAGTCGTCGTGCCTTCGATGTCGAGAAGAATGACGCGGATCTGGGATTCGTCGATCAGCGACACGCCGGCTACTTCGCCGCCGTTTGTGGAGGAATATATCTGGGTCCCCAGCAAACAGGTTCGTAATTCCGGTCCACGCCGCTGTTCGTGTAGCGGGGCGTCCAGCCGGACTTGTCCTGGAACAAACGAATGGCGCGAATGCGGCGGTCTCCGCAAAGATCGAACCAGTGCAGCGTGCCGCGTGGAACGCGAATCAAGTCACCGGCTTCCACCTCGATCGCGACCACCGGGCCTTGCTGTGGGTGGATATGGAACAGGCCCCGCCCCGCGACGATATAGCGGACTTCGTCCTCGTCGTGGGTATGCTCGATGTTGAACTTTCTGAGCATCGCATCCAGCCCGGGAGTATCCGCATGGACGTCGATCACATCCGCTGTGACGTAGCCGCCCTGGCGTTTGAGTTCCTCGACTTGCTGGCCATAAGCACTCAGCACTTGCTCCGCGGATGCATCCGAAGGCAGGTCACCCGGGGACTCCCAGCGTTCGTAGTCAATGCCAATCCCGGCGAGGTAGTTTCGCACCTCGCCATGTTCGCGGAGCGAACGATTTTCATCGGGGATTCGAAGGATAGCCATGGCAAATCATCTCCGAGGTCAGGCAGCGCGGGAATCACGCACTCTGCGCGGCGCCCGAGCGAACCAGCACTTCCATCAGGAACTCCAGGATTTCAACATGACGCTTGGCTTCCTGCAACCCCGCACCCCAAGTATAAAGCCCATGTTCCTTCAAGAGAAATCCATGGATGCCCGGGATTTCGCTCAGTGTTTTCGAGACGCGCTCCCCCAGTTCAACCATGTCCTGAGAATTCTCGAGAATCGGGAGCCATTCGCGGTGCTTGTGGGTTCGCACGCCTTCCAGTCCCTTGAGCATCTCGTATCCTTCCAAGGCGATCCCGCCTTGTGATGCGTGCGAGCCTGAAAGGACAGTGCTCCAAACCGAATGCGTGTGCAAGACCGCTCCAGCATCCACGCCCCGCGCGATGGCGAGGTGAAGCAAGGCTTCCGCCGACGGGCGGCCGTCGCCGCGGACAACGCTGGCTTCTTCGTCCATTTCCAGAAACTGCGCGGGAGTGAGGCTGCTCTTGTCCAAGCCCGTTGAAGTAATGGCGAGGCGTAGCGGCTCGCGGGAAATCACGGCACTAAAGTTTCCACTCGTACCCAGAACCCAACCGCGCGCGTGGAAGCCCCTTCCAATCTCGGCCAGGTGACCGGCCGCTTCAGCAAAACGAGTACCGTTTCGGCCGATTCGCGCGTTCGTCTTAGGACTGTTCCTGCGCTTGACGCTTTTCTTGGTTTTCTTTGTCGCCACAATCAACATTCTACGACGTAGACCAAATAGATGGAACAGCCACTCACTTGCGCGCGACCCTGTGTCTGAGTGCGATCGGGATTCCCTGCGCGAGAGCTAGAATTTGACGAGGATGGCCATGTTCAGCCGGTTCTCGGTTTTGCGGAGATCCGGGAACCAGGTATTCGCTAGTGACCCGCACGGTGGCGCACCGCTGAAGCAAATCGTTGAACCAGGTGCGCCGAAGGTATTGCCGCCAGGCGGCGTCACACCGCCGGACCCCGAGAAATAGGGCACATTGGCCGCCCGATGGTTGTACTCCCACCGGAAGGTAATGTACTGGCTCGGCATCCAGTCAAACGTCCCCGACACATCCCAGGCCTTATACGGATCGCCCGGATTCTGGGTGAAATAAGGCGTGCCCGAAGCAGCAGTCGCGCCGTTGATCGGCGGCAGCAAAACCAAATATCGCCCGGGATTGTTGATCTGTCCGCCTCCGAGTGTCAGGCCGTACTTGTCGTTATCGAACCAGAGCCGGTTGTAGAACATGTATCCCAGAAAGCTCTGCTTGGGACCCTTCCCGGAGTTTCCCGCGCAACTCACCCCACCGCCATGCTCGCATCCCATATCGCCGGTGAGCGAGAAGGCCGCCTTATCAAGGAACCTCTCCTTGTTGTCGTAGTATTTGATTTGAATGCTATCGTCCGTGTGATATCGCACGCGGCCCGGTGTGTTCAGGGTGTCCTCACCCAGAGCGTACTGATTTCCCAGGACCGATAGCCAGCCATTCGGCCGCCAGAGAATCTGGAATCCAAAGCCGGGGCGGCTGTTGAACCGTCCGTAGGACTGCCAGCCGTTGGTGAACCAAGGCTCGATCTTCAAGTGCTCCGTCGGAAAAATCTGGATGCGAACGCCGTTGAAAAACCAGGGCGTGTTCGATGAAACGTACGACGGCTGATACGCCCAATTGTCGAATTGGTAGTAGCTGAAGAGACCGATATAGGACATAAAGATTCCGGCGTCGACGTTGATTCCATGCAGTGCATTGAAGTGGTAGCCGCCGTACGCTTCCGCGATATACCGGTAAGCGTTATCAAGATTCCATTGTCCGCGCGCAGGGCTGGCGTCGTTGCGAGGCGTGGTCTGGGAATACAGGCCAAACTGGGTCATCAACCTCGCGCGGACATTATCGTAATGAAAGTCGCCACCGACGCCCAGCTGCGTCACTTGCACTTCGTTTGCCCGGAAGACCTCGCTTGATCCGCCGATGGTATTGTCTCGGGGATGGTTGAAATCGTAGATGTAGTCGACATCGGCTCGGATCTCTGGCGTGAAGAACTTGGTATCCATCGCCAATTCTTTTGTACGTGCGTTGCCGTTCAGCCACGTAAAATCGGCGAACGCGAAGGGCTCAGAGGCAGCTCGTTTTGCCGCTCCTGACTTACCCGCCTCAGTGGCTTGTGTGGCACCGAGTGCAACAATCTTCTCTGCCGGAACGTTTGTGACGGCCACTGCGGCAGGGGCCGCTGATGTAGCGCCCGGGGGCAAGGCCGACATAGACGGGTTTGGCGAAGCGGGCTGCAACGGCGAAACTTCTGTCGCGGATGCAACGGGCGCATTGCTTTTAGATTCGAGTTCGGCAACGCGTTTTTCAAGTTGCTCCATGCGGTCCAGCATCCAGCGCTCGCGTTCCGTGAGCGGAGCCGGTGAATCGGGGTTTGCCGGCGCAGATTTTGTGGGCGGATTGCTCGTTTCTTTGTCATCCGCGAAGGAGCGAAATGGAATAACCGTGGTGCAAAGCGTTGCCGCCAAAAGCAGCCGAAACCTTCTTGCATTGAATTTGAACGCGCGCATCTTTCTCTCCTAAGAAAATGCATGGCAACGGATTGTTGGCGGACAACGATTCGTCGCCTAGAAAATGCTAGCGTTCGGAACGTAAGGAAATCATAAGCCCGGCATAAGGATGAGATTAGTGCGCAAGGCAAAAGCTTTTCAATAATTTTGCCGCGGCGCGCCGAGAAAATGTAACGCCGAGCGTCGCGAGAATGGGACGAGAGATTTCATGTTCGAAGAGGCTCCCTGGTGCGGAGGGAAATCTCCAGCGCCATGGCGCGCATCTCTTCGTGGATCAGCCCGTTGGTGGCAAGAATGATGGGGCCGCCAAGCCGGTAGGGATTCCCGGCGAAATCGCTCACTTTGCCACCAGCTTCTTCGACGAGCAGCACGCCCGCAGCGGTGTCCCATTTCGCAAGACCGAATTCCCAGAAGCCATCGAAGCGGCCGGAAGCGACGCTCGCAAGGTCCAGCGCAGCGGAACCGTCACGGCGCACGCCGTGAGAACGCTGGGTAAACTCACCGTAATACTGAAGATTGGGGCTGGCTTTGCGGTTGCGTACGGGGAAGCCGGTGCAGAGAAGGCTGGTGGAAAGCGTGGCGACTTTGGAGACGTGGATTTTCTCGCCGTTGAAGGCCGCACCCTCGCCGCGTGCGGCTGTGAAAAGTTCATTGTAGAACGGATTGAAGACCGCAGCGACGAGGAGCGCATCCCGCTGGGTGAGAGCGATCGAGACGCAGAAGCAGGGATACCCGTGGGCGAAATTCGTGGTGCCGTCGAGCGGGTCGACGTGCCAGCGAAAGTCTGAAGCCGAAGCACTTTCATGCCCCGTTCCCTCTTCAGCAGCAATAGCGTGGTCGGGAAAGTACTTCGTCAGCCGCTCGACGATGAGCCGTTCCGAGCGCTTGTCCGCCTGCGTGACAAGATCGACCTCGTCGCCTTTGTAGGCGATGTTAAGCGGTCGCGACAATTCTTCGACCAAGATTTTTCCGGCTTCCTCAGCAATTTCAACGGCGGCTTCGAGATAGTTATTGGGCACTGAGCAGTTCCTCGTGTGTTCAACTTCACCGCAAGCAGGGGCCCAGCGTGCTGCGCCCCTGCAAAGACCATCGGCGGCAGGCCCCCTACTAGGAAGTATCCCGCGGCCATACGCACCGGCTTTCTCCACTTTACCATTGGCGGCAAGACGGGCTTCGCTTTCTGAGAGATTGGGAAAGGTCTGCAGAAAAGTAGGATGGAGAAAAGAGGATGGAGGGAAAGTCAAGAGCCCCGCCCTCCGGGAAACCCGAGAACGGGGCGCCTGGGCCGCCGCTAAGACGGTGCGGTCTGGCCGCGTCCGCGGTGACTCAACCTAGGGGCTCCAACATCTGACCAGACAAGGGACGGACGCTGCATCCAACTTGGACAAGCAGCGCGGTCCCTCATCCAGTCGAGGAGAAAACTCTGCATTACGGCGCGTCTTATCTTGGCACTTCCAATTTCCTTTCGTACGCTTCCAAGGTAGTCCGCGTCTTGCCATATTCGACGAAGTCCTTCACCAACGCCGCGAGATTCGACGCGGCTTCTGCATTCGATTTTATGTACTGCTGATACTGCGGATCGTTGATTCTCAATGGGTTCTTGTTCAGGTGCTCGATTGCAGCAGTAGTGTTCGAAGCCAACTTCTGCGCCACGGGTATGGTTCGGTCGATTGCCTCGCGCTGCCATGGTGAAGAGCTGCTCCGCAGATTCTGCAACTTGCTGATGGTTTTGCCGATTGTGTTGATGCGTTCTTTGATCCGGTCTAACTCTTCCGCATGGCTCTGCCATGACATGTCGGATCGCGTGAACGCCTCCAGCTCTTCCGAATCACGCTGCAGGGCAGCCGCTTGCTCTTTGATGTCTTCCAGCAGTTGCGATACTTCCTTGTTGTCCTCCGGCGGCGCTGCGTGAACGTCTAGACGCGGGATCAGCAACGCGGCAGCCACTAATGCGACTGTGCCGAGACAACGGCCAAGAATTCTTCGTGTCATCGTTACTCCTCTCTTGATTCTTCGCGGTGTGGTTTCCCTCGAACGGAACCCCACGCCTTCTCTACACGAGCCGTGCATCTTGCGCTCCAAAACGCGCCGAATCCGTGCCCCACCTGCTAACTAGCCAGGACTGAATGGATTAGTGGCGAGCGCCATTCAGGAACGCCGCTTCAGGGGTGCGCAAAAGGGCTGGATAGTGTCGGTCGGACGACAACAGCCCGTCAACCACAGATGGCTCGGTCCTGCGCCTCTCATTTCAGCTGGCATGATTCCCCAGAATCTTCTTAAAAGACTCACGACTTGGCCAGCCGCCCTTTCAAACTAAATCCTTACGAATCCTTCCAAGCTTCCTTATTGCCGGCTTTGTACGCTTATGACGTACGAGGCCGTGATGAAGCAAACGGCTCGCGCACGACATTTTATGAGCCAGGAGGCCTATACCCATGTCAGTCGTCAAGAAGATGCAGTTTGCAATGATCCTATTCGTATGCTTCGCCGGTTTCAGCAAGCCCCTATCTGCCGCAGCCCAGACGATCACAAATAAGAAGGATTTGGAGGTTGCCCTGAAGAGCGCCAAGACCCCGGAAGATCACAAGCGGATCGCCGATTACTACCAAGAACAAGCGAAACAGCTACAAGTAAAGGAAAAGGAAGAGCGGGATTTGGCGAAGTACTACCTCACGCACCCCAGCATGTACGGCAAGCAATATCCGGCACCCTATGAGAATCACAAGGGTCTCGCAGACTATTACCACCAGGCTGGGACTCGCGCGCTCGAAAAGGCTGACCAACAGCTGAAAATGGCGGAACCGGCGCACGCCGGCAATCTTCAATAGAGCTCTATTTAGCATCGCCATTTGCGGAAAATTGTCCCAAGCGTGGTTGAAAGTGAAGGACCGCACGCAATCATTGCGGGCCGGTGAGGTAGGACTTACGGTGGCGGAGGTGGTAGCCGGCGAGGGTGACGGCAACCTGGATGGAGCGGTAGGTGTTGGCGGGACCGCGCGGAGTGGGATAGTAGGCTAGGAGGTACTGGGTACGGAGCTCGCGGTCGATGCGATCGAAAATGGCGCCCAGTTCCTGGGGCGTGTCGGGATAGAACATGGCGCCGCCGGTCGTGTCGGTCATGGTTTCCAGCGCGTGTTCGCCGGCGGTATTGCGGCCGCTTTCGCTCTTCACCGGGCGGATGACGATGGTGTAAAGAAGCGCGTTGGAGCGGACGGCTGCTTTGCGAGCGGCGTCGAAGTCGGAGGTACTCGTGGTTTCGCCAGCGTCGGTGACGAGGATGATGACGCGGCGGCGGTCGTCCCCGCGGCGTTCCAGCGCCCGCGACCCGAGCAGCACGGCGTCGTAAATCGAAGTGCCGGCGCCAGACGGAATCCTGCGAACCGCTGCTTGCAGTTCGGCGACGTTGTCCGAAAATGCCGCGACCTGCGTCACGTTTTCATCGAACGCGAAAACGGCCAAACGATCGCCCTGGCGCAGTACTTGGCGAATAAAATGGGCGGCGGCTTCCTGCTCGAAGCTGATTTCCTTGTGGGCACTCAGGCTGGAGTCGATCATGATCGCCAGGTCCAGGGGCTGAGAAGTCTCGGACTCGAACCTGTCGATCCTCTGCTCAACGCCTTCTTCAAACAGTTGGAAGGCCTCCCTAGGAAGGTCGGGGGCGGGCCGGTTCTTTTCGTCAAGGACGCTGACGAGAACGTTGACTAGATTTACGTTGACGCGGATGCGGCCGCGCTGGGCAGCAGGCTCCTGTGAATCGTCCGTAGAGGCCGGCGGCGTGGGCTGGACCATTTTCCCGGGGCTACCGCGGGGAGTTGAACTGGAAGTCGAGTTGGCACCAGCGCTGGACTTCGGCTTCTGCGCCCAGGGAGGACGGTCGGACTTGTCCTGGCTGAACGCGATCCCGGCGAAGAGCAGTGCCCGGACGGCGAAAAGCAAAGTGGAGTGGGGGCGAAAGGGTGTTGTCGACATTGGGAGTTAAGATGCAGGTTTCGCGCGTGGTGTCGCCGCCGGTGCGGGTGGCAGTTCACCGTCAGCCCAGACCGCGCCGTCTTCGAAGTACTCCTTCTTCCAAATGGGCACGGTGCGCTTGAGGGTGTCGATGGCGAAGCGGCAAGCGTCAAAGGCCGCGGCGCGATGTGGCGCGCTGACGGCAATGAATACGCTGGTTTCGTCGATTTCGAGGCGCCCGAGGCGGTGGACGATGGCGACGCGATGGATGCGGTATTTTTCGTGGAGTTGAAAGCCGATTTCGCGCATTTTGGCGAGGGCCATGGATTCGTAGGCTTCGTAGTCCAGGTAGAGAGTCGGACGATTGTGGGATTGATTGCGGACGAAACCATCGAAGGTGACGATGGCGCCGTCTTCGGGCGCGCGCACTTGGCGGGCGAGCGCGGCCATGTCAATGGGCTCGCGCACCAACTGGTAGATGTCATCGTGGGGAAGTGCCGCCATGTGGATGTGTCAGCCGCCGCTCACGGGAGGAAGAAAGGCGACTTCGTCGCCGGAACGGAGAAGCGTATCCCAGGCGGCGAATTCCTGGTTCTGCGAAGCGACAACCGAGGAGCGGTATTTTGCAAGCTCGGGATGATGCTCGGCATAGAGAGCGAAAAGTTGCTCGATCGTCGTGGCGGCTGCGAACTCAACGGAATGCTCGGCATGGCCAGCGAGCTCTTTGAGACGGCCGAAAAACAAGACCTTCACGCGAATCGTTTGTGAGACAGGTTGCACAGGGGAATTGTAACCCGCGCCGCCCGAGGGGGCCAGTGGCATAGGCTTGCCCTGAGCATGGCCGAATGGTTTCAGCCAATGCATTCCCGGCACCTTGCAGCACTCGAACCGTGCATGACGACCGGGAATCCAACAGCTTCATCCGAGAGATAGGATTTGAAAGCTTCAATTACTTGACCGTTGCGTGCGGGTTGCGTAGCGTGCAAAGCGCTGGTGTTTTGTCCACCGCAGGCGAAGAGTAAAAAGATGAAGATTCTGGTTACCGGATCGTCGGGGCTAGTGGGGACCGCTCTGGTGAGCGCGCTGGCGCGGGGTGGGCATACCGTGTGCCGATTGGTTCGGCCGCAGAGTGCGGGCGGCGAGGGAGCCAAAGAAGGGTTTGCGGTGGCGTGGAATCCAGCAACGGGAGAATTGGGCAGCGCGGGCGTCGGCGCCGATGCGGTTGTGAACCTCGCAGGCGCATCGATTGCGGACGGACGATGGACAACGCAAAGGAAAGCGCTGCTGCGCTCAAGCCGGATCGATACAACGCGCGCATTGGTGGGGGCGCTCGCGAAGATGAATGCGCGGCCGAGCGTCCTGGCGTCGGCGTCGGCAATCGGATATTACGGCAATCGCGGCGACGAGATACTGACGGAGGAGAGCAAGCCGGGGGCGGATTTTCTTGCGGGTCTCGCACAGGAGTGGGAAGCGGAAGCGCTGAAGGCCGAGGCGCTGGGGATTCGCGTGGCGCTGGCGCGGTTCGGGATTATTTTGGCGCGCGAGGGCGGTGCGTTGCCGAAGATGATGCTGCCATTCAGAATTGGCGTTGGGGGAAAATTGGGTTCCGGGCAACAGTGGATGTCGTGGGTGATACTCGAAGATGTCGTCGAGATTTTGCGATTTGCGATCGAGAACGCCTCGGTAAGGGGCGCCGTTAATATTGCGTCGCCGCTGCCGCTGCAGAACGCGGAATTCACGAAAGTGCTTGCAAAGGCGATGCACCGGCCGGCGCTGTTTCCTGCTCCGGCGTTCGCACTCCGGCTCGCGCTGGGCGAAATGGCCGACGCGCTGCTGTTGTCTAGCCAACGCGTCGCGCCTCAAGTGTTAGAAAAAACCGGCTATCGATTTCTGCACTCCGACTTGTCCTCCGCTCTGAAAAATCTGGTATAGACGATCTAATGCGCAGCACAAGTCACTTCACGATCGCGAAGCTGATCTCAACCTTGAGCACCTTGCCACTGATAGGGTCGGTTGCCACAATACTCTCGACAGATTGTCCTTCACGCAACTTCAGGTCGAGTTCTGAGGTAAAGTTCCGGATGATCGGTTCCCGGAAATGACCGCTGGAGGTTTCCGATGCAGAGCCATCTGATTTCGCCACTGGGACGGAAACGTCGCCCTCCACCCACGACCGCTCAATCTTCGTTTGTAGCAACAAGCGTCCATCACCAGAGTAGGCGGCGCGAGCGTCGATGTTGGTACCCACATCCAGGTAGGTCATGCTTCCCGTGTTGCCGCCTGTATACACCGGCACGCGACTTCCAACCCGTAGCTTGACAAAGCTACTGGATTTCCACTCCGGCGCGTCGGGAGCGTTAATATAAAGGGCATACGGAAGACTCTTGAACTTTTTGTCATTTTCGAATTCCGTGATCACAATCTGAACCTTCACAGGAGTCGTCCGCAACTCTGTCTTCTGACTATCTTCGGCTTTTGGTTTGTCCTGGGCCCAGCAGAACGGCGAGAGCATTCCGAACAGCAGCACCACTAGCGTAATCACTGCCTTCTTCATTTTGTCCTCCACACTCTTGCGAAACTGATTCGACCATCCGCTACTGTTTTTGCTCCGCTCCGTCGGACGCCTCGGTTTGCCGTTCTTCCAGCGGTTTGATCTCAAGCCCATTGATCTGGAGCGGCTCCAGGCTGGCTGATTCGTCTTTCGTCGGCGTGGCCGGCGTCACTAGAGCAACTGCCACTTCCCTGCGCGCCTGCAATACGACGATGAAGCGGGCAAGTGCCTCACGTTCGTCAGGAGGAACGAGGACTTCTGGCTGGCTAGACGCCACCGTGCGCAATAACGTTGAGCCACCTCGCCTTTGCGAATTATTCACGCTGGACGAAACGGTCCGCGTTCCTGGAACAGAATTCGGATTGTGAACATTGGTCGCTGTTGCCTCGCTAGCCGGGATCTGAGGAGTCTGCTTGGCTTGGCTATCAGGTCTTGAGGGATGTGACAGTGCAAACAGAATGATCGCAAATGAGAAGGAGACGCTGGCTGCCGCAAGAATCACCCAGCGACTCTGTGGCTCCGCCGCTTCGTCAAGGCGGGCGCGGACGCGCGGCAAAAGGGAATGAGGCACATCCGCGTTGGCGGTTATGTGAAGGCTAGCGTCGATGGAAGCAAAGACGGATCGTTCCTGTTCGAATGCGGCGCGGCAGGGAAGGCAGACATCGAGGTGCGCGCGCAGATCCCCTTGTGGCTGGGCGCCACGGGCGGCGGCTTCGATCAACGCGTCTTTATGATGTTTGCATGGCATCGCAACTTCTCCGCTAACTGCCTTCGCGCATAGAAAACTCTGGACTTCACCGTGCCGGTGGAAATGCCCAGTATGGCCGCGATTTCATCGATCGTGTGGCCTTCCATAGCTGCAAGCAAAAGGACCAGGCGCAATTTTTCCGGCAATTCCGCGAGCGCGGTCTCCAGATGCGCCTGGAACTCGTACGAAGCGGCGAGGTCCTCGGCGGTAGCCGCACGCGGCTGGTGCTCCGGTTGTGACCAAAGCGTGTCGCGCCGTTCGCGGCGCTTCCCGGACCGCAAACGGTCGAGCGCGAGACGAAACGCGATTCGAACGAGCCAGGCGCGGAAGCGGTTGCGGTTGCGAAGGTGATCGAACCGGCGGTAGGCGCGCAACAAGGCTTCCTGGGCTACATCTTCGGCGTCGGCAGTGTTGCGCAAGACGCCGCGAGCGACGCGATAGGCGAGCGGGCCGCACTCAGCGAGGCGCTCTTCGAACTCACGCCTGGTGTCGGCCTGGGCTGCTTCGCGCGCCAGCTCATCCTCCTTGTCATGCGCGACCGCAAAGCGGTCGACCGTGCGACCTGCTTGGACCAGAAGCAGCTCTTGCATTGTCGTCCTGCGCGAGCCTCGAACGCGCGTCCTCCCCGTACACCTAACCAGACGCCGCCACGCGAGGATTGGTTCAGTGCGAAACGGCGTTTCCTGACGTTAGGACGTCCCGAGCTAGATCCCCAGTTGTCTGAGCAAATTTTCGAGATTGGATTCGTCGACGAGGACTTCTCCGGCTGGCTGGTCGTCCGCCGGGGCCTGGACGGAACCTTCATCAAACGCCCGAAAAAGACGCATCTTGGCGACGGCATATTCCTCGCTGCTTGTGAGCGGGCGGCCGTTCTGTTTTGCCCAGGCGTCCAACGCCGATTGTATGACGAAGATTTTGAAGGGGAACGCGGTGCGGCGGTCGGCGGAAACCACGTACGTAAATTCACCACCGGGACTGCCGTGCCGTTGCGCACGATTCCCTTCGAAGAAGTAGTACTGATAGACATAGCCGTCAGCGGCAGAATAGCTCTTAACGCGGCGTACGGCATCGGGGCGAGCCATGGGCGGATTATTGGAGGGTGGAAGGGGGAAAGTCAACGCAGGAATTTGCGCCGAGAGGTGCTCCCAATATGAAACAGCACCTCCTCCTGTCCGATTCCAAATCAGAACGAAGTTTGACGGAAGTGAAATATAGAGAACCATTCTTGTTACACGTTGGCGAGAAGCTACAGGCTTTCGCAACTCGGCAATCTGCTGATTCCATGCGGCTTCTAATCGGGAGTTTTCCGAGGCTGCCTGCCTATTTCTCATTTCTTCTTTCCCATTTTTTCGCTGGCCCTTGGCCTGCTTTTGGGTTGGCGTGCGCTCCCTCTCCAGGAATAGCCGAAAAAGATCCAGGAAGAGACGATCGTGGTCATCGCGGTTCTTTCGAAGGGAGGGTGGACGCCCGGCTGCGGTGCAAAACCAGACCGCAAGCGGGCGGCTGACGGAGATTGAACAGTTGATTGCCCACGCTCCGGCGGTGTGGACCGGGGTGAGCGGAACGACACTCATTCTGGCAACGCTCACACCGCTGACGCGGACGGCGACGCAGAACGCCTGCGGCCCGGATGGTTTGAATTCTTTTTGCTTGGATAGTTCTTGGCTCAAAAGCTTGACTCATGGGGTGTGGCGCAGGTGTTTGAGTTTCTGCCGCGATCATGATGTAGGCCAGACAGCTCAATCGTGGGGAGTGAGCCAGCCCCCGCCGAACAAAAGGCCAGGACCGAGCGAGGCGAGAAAGATCGGGCGGCGACCGCCGCGCGCTTGCTTCGAAGCATTCCGCAAGGCTTTATGCAGGGCCGCGCCGCACGTGGAGGAGCCGAGGTTGCCGTACGTCTTGGCGATGGGTGGAAAAGTTTCCGGGGAGACGCTGCATTGTTTTGCGAGAAGAGCTACGAGTCGGGGATTTGGCTGGTGCGTCGCAAAACCGCCGACTAATGCGCGCGAGATGCCGCTGCGCAGCTCGACAGACGTAAGAACTTTCTCCATGCGTGTGATTGCCGCGCGAGAAAGGGCTTCGCCGTCGAACTGCACGTTGAGGCTGCCGTCCTTCGTATCGCTGACCCGTATAGCGGCTGCGTACTGGCCCGCACAGCCGAAGACGAATTCACCAAGGCGATAGCTTTCGTTGGAATCGTTACGAGCGGCGCTTCGTAGGACAAAAGCACTGCTGCCGTCGCCGAAGAGCCCGCCGAATTCGCCGGCGACGCGGCCGGGAGTGAGCGTTCGGCTGTGGACGTCGGCGGTGGCGACGGCGACGGTTTGGGCCTGCCCCGACCCAATCAGCGATTGTGCAACCACCAGTGCATTGAGCAAACCGAGGCAGGCGCCGCCGACATCCATGGCGCCGCAATTTTCGCGGACGAGCAATCGAGAATGAAGCTGAGCCGAAAGCGAAGGGTAATCGTGATGCGTCTCGCTGGTGGCGACGATCCAATCCAACTCTTGTGCTCCGCACGAGGCCGCCCGCAAGGCCTCTTCCACCGCTCTTGCGCTGAGCGTCAGTTCGTCTTCATCTTCGGCGGCGTAGGCGAGCGATTCGATTCCTGCGCGGTGCCGAAGTTTTCCCGCGGGCATGCCGAAGGCGCGATCGACTTCCTCGGAAGGAATGACACGCGAACCAGTCACGGCTGCGGAGGAGATGACCGAGACCTTGGTCGTGTTCGTCAGTTGATGTTCTCGGTCTCCTGCAGGCCTTCGGGTCATCCCAGTTCTTCGCATTCCTCGGGGCCGTTCGATTGCTCAGAGCCCGTTCCCTATCTTCGCATCAGACTTTGACGACTTTCTAGCGAAACAAGCCAGCAAGAAACCAGATTCCGAGGCGCTCGAAAGTAAAATGGAGTTTGTGCTAACGTGAAAAGATGGCTCTGATGGTGGGGCGAGGCGTCTTCTATCGCGGCAAATGAAGCGGGCCAGCGGTTGCTGATGTCGTCCGGATCGATGGATAGAGATGTTCGCGACAAAAACAAAACGGTTCATTGGAGTCGTTGCGCTTTTCTCCTTGTGCGTGTTGAGCGCGCGGGCTCAGCGTGTGCGGGGCGAACTGCGGCTTGATGTGCATGATCCGCATGGGACTGCGGTGTCGCCTGCCGGCGAGCTGGTCAGCGAGGCCAATGGGTTTCGGAGGACATTTGTGGCGGGGCCTGAGGGACGCTATGTTGCGCAGGATCTTCCGTTTGGGGTCTACCGGCTGAGTTTGCAAGTGGAAGGATTCGCGCCGTGGAGCGATTTGGTGGAAATTCGCTCCGAAGTGCCGGTGCGCGTGATCGTGACGTTGGGCGTTGCACCGGTGATGACACAGGTGCAGGTGAATGATTCGGCGACGCTGGTGGATCCCTATGCAACGGGATCTCTGTACTCCATCGGACGCCAAGCGATCGAGGAACATGACGCGGCGCAACCGGGGCGCGAGTTGCTGGATTTGGTGTCTGAGCAGCCGGGTTGGTTGTATGAAGCAAACGGCGTGCTTCACCCGCGCGGCTCGGAATACGACGTGCAATTCGTGGTGGACGGGCTGCCACTGACGCAGAACCGCTCGCCGGCGTTTGCGCCTTCGTTTGATGCGGGCGAAGTTGAGTCCTTGCGCGTGTTGACGGCAAGTTTTCCAGCGGAGTATGGACGGAAACTGGGCGGCATCGTTGAAGTCACGACCAAGAAAGATGTGCAGGCGGGATGGCACGGGCGGCTCGACGCGGGCGGTGGAAGTTTCTCCACGCTGAACGGCGCGGCGGGAATTTCCTACGCTCGGAGAGCAGAACGGTATTCCGTTGGCGGCAAGGGGTTTCATACGGACCGCTATCTCGATCCTCCGGTGCTGGCAAATTACACGAACCGCGGAAACGCCGCTGGTTTCTCGGTTTCCTACGAACGGGATTTCTCGGCGAGCGATCGTTTGCGCGCGAGCGTGATGCACAATGCGGTGCGCTTCCTCGTGCCAAACGAGCTGGTGCAGCAGCAAGCTGGCCAGCGGCAGGATATCCAGAACACGGAGACGAGTGGACAGATCTACTTCCAGCACACGATTTCGTCTGAATTGTTTATGAGCTTTTCGGGAAGCGTGCGGGATTCGAGCGCAACGCTTGCGTCAAACGCGCAGGCCACGCCCGTGATCGTTTCGCAGGACCGCGGCTACCGCGAAGGGTATGCGCAAGCCGACCTCGCGGGACACCATGGACATCACGATTGGAAAACAGGTGTGGACGGTATTTTCAGTCCGGTGCATGAGGCGCTGCAATACACAATAACCGATCCGACTCAATTCGATCCCGGGACGCAGCTAAACTTTCAGTTTCCGAATCAGCCGAAATGGGATATCGAGCCTTCGGTTTACGTGCAGGACCAGATGCGCCTGGGCCAATGGAACGTCAGCGCGGGGGTGAGGTTCGATCATTACGGATTTGTGGTGCACGAGTCGTCTTGGAGCCCGAGAATCGGCGTATCGAGATTCCTTCCAGCGCTCAACCTGCTGCTTCATGCTTCCTACGATCGCGTTTTTCAATCCCCTACTGTTGAGAATCTGCTTCTTGCAAGCTCGCCGCTTCTCGATGCCATCAGTCCTTCGGTGGTTCGATTGCCGGTGAAGCCGGGGCACGGAAATTTCTACGAGGGCGGAGTGATCAAGGCCTTCTTCAGAAGGCTGCGGCTGTACGCCAACGTTTTCCGTCGGGATTTTCGGCAATATTCCGATGACGACGTCCTACTGGATACAGGAGTTAGTTTTCCGATTGCGTTCACGAAAGCGCGGATTTTCGGAGAAGAAATCCGTATGGAAGTCCCGCAGTGGGGACGCTTCTCCGGCTACCTCAGCTACGCGAATCAGTCCGGCTATGGACAAGGGCCGATCACCGGCGGGTTGTTCCTTGGAAGTGACGCTGCCAATGTGCTGACCGATACGAGCAAATTCGCCGTGACGCAGGATCAGCGGAATTCGCTGCGCGCTCGCGTGCGTTTTCAAGCGCCGCGGCACGCCTGGCTGGCGATGGGCGCGCAGTACGGTAGTGGGTTGCCGGCCGATATTGGCAAAGCGGACCCCAGCACCCTGCTGGCGGCCTTCGGACAAAGGATTCTGGATCGCGTGGACCTTGCTCGCGGGCGCGTGCGGCCGAATTTTTCCCTCGACCTGGCGGCAGGCGCGGAAATCTATCACAAGGAATCAAAGAGCGTCGCGCTGCAGATTCAGGTGGCGAACCTGGCAAACCGTCTAAACGTGATTAATTTTGCCAGTTTGTTTTCGGGGACTGCGCTGGGAGATCCTCGGAGCGTTTCGGCAAGCTTGCGGCTCACGTTTTGAATCGTGGAGGGAGCAGCCTATCGAGGCTCAGGGAAACAGTGCTGCACCTACTTGGCGAGGGATTCGAGTTCCGTTACAACGCGGTCGAGTTCGTCGATGAGTGGGTTAGAGCCGGCTCTGCGGAATACATTGACCAGTAAATTCTACTCCCTGGTGGGAGTCATTTCCATCGCGCCGGGTGCAAGGCGAAATCGCTCAGGAGCGTTTTGGTTCTCCAGCGATCTGGCGCTGGACTTGCTCTCTGAATTCCAAGGGCCGGGCAATCTGCGGAAAAACTTCGGGCGTCCCACCCGTGCCCCTCACGATGACTGTTCCGTAGCCCAAGAGCCTTCCCATCGCCGGCTCTTCGACCGCGATGCTTTCGATTCTTGGCAAGAGAAGCTCGATGGTGCGGCGGTTTGCGAGCCCCGATTTTACAATGACTCTTTTGTTGGTGACGGCCATCTCCGTAGCGCTGCGCCGCACAAAACCAATTCCGAAAAAGACCGCTGCTACCACAACACAGGCAACCCCCGCCCATCGCAGCGCGCCAGAAGCAGCTCCGCCGCCCTTTACAGAACTCCACGGGGAGAGTAGCAGGCTCCCACCAATGAGCATTAGGACTGCGGCGATCAGAACATGCCCCAACATCACTATCCAGTGGAGCCGGGTCCCGTACTGGACGGTTTCGCCCGCGATGAGATGCTTTTCGGCGTAGCTCAAGAGACTCCTTGAAAAAACGTCCAGAAAATTGTTGCTGGGGACCTGCAGCGGATGATCGCCGGAGGTTACGGCTGGTCAACTGTCATCTGTTGCAGAGCAGAAACAATTCAAAAGCAAGTTGGTAGCGCTAACGGGAATCGAACCCGTATTTTAGCCTTGAAAGGGCTACGTGCTAACCGTTGCACCATAGCGCCACAGGTTGTGCGATGTCACCCCTTCTAGAATATGGAAAATTCGAGCAATTCACAAGGTGAAGCCGGCCGTGTCGGGCGACTCCTCGCAGATCGGAACAATTGAGATCCTTCGCTTTGCTTCAGGATGACAATTTGCCTCGCGCTGCCGTTGAAATCTAAGACGTGCGGTCCTGAAATTCTTCGTTCCAGGCCATCTGAATGGCTTCGAGTTTGGATTCATTCGAGGCCGCGGGATCGCCGGAGAAGCCGGGGAGCTCGGTGATCCATTTGTGCATGTCGGTGAAGCGCACGGTGAGAGGATCGACGTCCGGGTATTTGTCGGCTAGGCCGATGGCGATGTCTTCGAGACTGTCCCAGCCGAATGTTGGCGGCATGTTCGCTCCGAAAAAGGATTTAACAAAGAGGGCACAGAGATCGCAGAGAAAAGATGGCGGGATAAACCCGCCGCTACAACCGAATCAATGGTCGAGTTCCTTGGCGTAATTCTTGTTCCAATCGGGAATTTCGACGACGATGTCGGTGGTGCCGTCGGGGACGGTCTGGCAACCGAGGCGCGACTTCGGCGTGATGCCGGGCGCTTCGTCCAGCTCGTCGAGTTCGGCGTCGGTGGCTTCGTTGCAGGACTCGAGGCCTTCTCTCACGATGACGTGGCACGTCGAGCAGGCGCAGACGCCGCCGCAAGCGTGATCGAGGCCGGCCTTGAGGCCCTCAGAGAAGTCGAGGATGCTGCCGGGAAGGCCGTTATGGCCGTACGGAATTTTCTCCGGGTCAACCTCGATGGTTTTGCCGCTGGGAAGAAATGTCACTTTGAATTTCTTCGTGGCGGGTTTGTATTTGACTTCTTCAATGTACGGGTTGCTGCCGCCCATTTTGTTCCCCCTGATTCTTGCGGCGCTGACATCACTCCAAGTAGGGGCGCAGCATGCGGCGCCCCTACAAAGAAAATCTAAACCTCAGCGAGCTTACGGCCTTCGAGGGCCGTGGAAACAGCCGAATTCATCAGCAATTCCGCGAGATGCTCGGTAGCGTGATTCAGCTCGTCGATGCGCTTGCGGATCAGCTTGTAATCGTCGCCGGAGGCGGATTCTTGCAAGGCCGCGACGCTTGCTTCAATTTTCGCGCGCTCCTCTGGCGATAAGCCTGCGGCTTGCGGATTCGCGAGCGCTTTCCCGGTCGCCGTCAGGATCGATTCGGATTCCGTGCGCGCCTCGATGACCTGGCGCTCGGCAAAATCCCGCTCCGCGTATTCGATGGATTCCTCAAGCATGCGCTCGATTTCGGAGTCGTTGATGCCGTAGCTCGGCTGGACTTCGATGGAATGCTGCTGGCCGCTACGCAAATCCTTTGCGCCAACTTGTAGGATGCCGTTGGCGTCAATCAGGAATTTCACTTCGATGCGCGGCAATCCGGCGGGCGCAGGCGGCACGTGCAGCGTGAAGCGCGCAAGCGAGCGGCAGTCTTTCGCCAGTTCACGCTCGCCCTGGAGGACATGGATGTCGATGCCGGTCTGCTTGTCGACGCCGGTGGTGTAAAGCTCCTGCGCGCTCGCGGGAATCGTGGAATTTCGCGGAATGATTTTTGCGACGGCGCCGCCGTAGGTCTCGATGCCGAGCGATAGCGGCGTGACGTCGAGCAGAAGCATGGTTTTCACGCCCCGGTCGAGGATGTTGGCCTGGACCGCGGCACCGAGCGCCACGACTTCGTCGGGGTTCAGTTCGATGTGCGGCTTGCGACCGAAAAATTGCCGCACGGTGCGGCGGATCAACGGCGTGCGCGTAGTGCCGCCAACGAGCACGACTTCGTCCATGTCCGAAGGCTTGAGCTGGGCGTCGGCAAGCGCTTGCTTGACGGGCCCCATGGTGCGGTCAACGACGGGGCGAATGAGAGCATCGAGCGAGCCTCGCGTGAATTCGTGAGCGAATATTTTTCCACTCGGCAAGAGGAAGCGAAGCGTCGCGCTCTCAGATTCGGAAAGTTGATGTTTTGCATCAATCAACGCCTTGCGCAGTTCCTGCGCGAGCTCGCCATGAGGCGAAAAGTCGATTTCATCGTGCTGAAGAATCAACTCGTGGACAAACGACTGAAGGAGATTATCGATGTCGTCGCCACCGAGGTGCGTGTCACCGTTCGTCGAGAGAACTTGATAGATGTCACCGTCGCTTGTAGAGATGAGCTTCAGGACGGAGATGTCGAACGTGCCGCCACCAAGATCGTAGACCGCGACGCGGCCGCGCTGGTTCTTGTGGAGGCCGTATGCAAGGGCCGCTGCTGTCGGCTCGTTGACAAGGCGGAGAACTTCCAGGCCGGCGATTTTGCCGGCATCCTTGGTGGCCTGGCGCTGCGCATCGTTGAAATAGGCCGGGACGGTGATTACGGCGCGGTCGACAGGTTCTCCGAAATGGGCTTCGGCCCAATTCCTCAGTTCCCGAAGGATGAACGCGGAGATCTCCGGAGGGGTGAATATTTTTTCACCGAGCATCACACGAATGACGTTTTTGCCCGAAGGATCGACGCGAAACGGAAAGAGCTTCAGCTCGCTCTGGACGTCTGCGGGAGCACGACCCATTAGGCGCTTCACCGAATAGATGCTGCGCTCCGGTTGCGTAAGCAGCCTTCTCCGAGCGGCCTCGCCTACGACAATGGTGCCATCCACATCGAGACTAACGACCGAAGGGCACAGCGTCGATCCATATGGACCCGGAACGCAAACCGGCTGGCCGGCTTGGTTGTCCCAGTAAGCCACCAAGCTGTTCGTCGTACCTAAATCGATTCCAACAATTCTTCCCATAATCGTGACCAGAAAACTCTCAGGGCTAAAGCTCCTGCGCTACAAAAGCTCCTTCTGAACGTTAGTCACTAGATTTCTAATGTAAGAGCGGCGATTCAATAAGTCATTGAGCAGCGCCATGATCTTTTTTCGCGTGGCGGCGTCACCTTGCAGGGCAGCGTCCCATTCGCGTGCGGCCACTTGAAGCTGCGCATCGACTTCGCCGAGTTTTTCCTGAAAATTCTTCTCGGCGGATTTGAGGCGCGATTTCAACCCGGCGAGGTCGCCTCCCGAGGCCTTCGCCTCGCGAAGTTCATCAAGCGATTCGTTCAGCTCAAAGACTTCCTCCAGGAGCTCAGGCGGCGCCTGCTGCTTGTGTTCACCCTCTTTGCGGGTGCCTTCGATGCCGAGGAGATACTCGACGCGGCTCACAGGATCTCGCAATGTGCGATAGGCGTCGTTCAATTCCGAGCTGTGCTTGAGTGAGAGCTCGCGCTCCCGCTCGGTCGCGTTGACGAAATTGTCGGGATGCAGCTTCCAACTGAGCCGTAGAAATTTCTGCTCCAAGCCGCTCATTTCGATCCACAATTTGCGCGGCATCTCGAAAAGCGTGAAGTAATCCACGGCCTGCGGCAGCTGCAGGAGCTTGCCGCAGCTCGAACAAAAATGCGTGCCGAGCGTGCGCTCGTGGCAGTTCCAGCAGATGAGAGGCGGATTCATAGCTGTCGAGGGGGCGGTCATAAGAGTCTAGTTACAGTCCAGTTCCAAAGCTCCTGAAACATCAGAAATCACAAAATCCGGCAGGAGTTCGAGAACAAACCCAAGAAGATCCAGCGTG
>Ga0137394_10000114_pt1 | contig 54024 bp, 46 predicted proteins | sample czobulk116metaG_FD_108278 | JGI IMG/M metagenome (GOLD analysis project Ga0137394, IMG submission 108278) | Vadose zone soil microbial communities from Angelo Coast Range Reserve, California, USA - czobulk1.16 metaG | ecosystem: Environmental > Terrestrial > Soil > Vadose zone | place: USA... | reverse complement strand
CAGTTGGTATCCAATACGAACTTGCGCACGGAAGGAGGATTAGTCGATCCGCGAGAGCTTCAATTTACGCAGTGCTCGGACACCACTTCGCAGCTCCCGCCGAAAGCTCACCAGGCTAAGCGCCATCTCGACCGCGTCACGTTCGGTGGCGGCACCAAGTTCCTTTTGAGCGCGCCGTAACAGAGAGGGATTCAACCAGAACTCCTTTCGGACCTTTCCCTGTCGAAGTGGCCCAGTTCGGCTCGTGCTATCAGTCTTGGTCTTAACAGGCATCGATGAGGTCTCCGTACGTACAAGACTACATCCTCTTACGGACGGTAGCAAATAGCCTTCAGGAGCGTGGTCCGACCATCCTCACTGTTTCAGGAGGAATTCCCAACCTTCTTTACACCGCGCGGCCGGCTCCCACATTTTCAGGCTGGTGATGCAGGTAGTTGAGCCAGCCCCCAAACCGAGTGATCTCGACGGCTCCGCTCAGCGCGAAGGGTTCGCAGAGGAAACCTTTCACGCTTTCGCCGTCGTCCAGGTCGACATTGCCGATGACAAGAGGTGGCGGCACAGCAGCGACAAAGCCGCCGAATTGGTTCTCAGGCACGGCCCAGATCTCGACTTCGACGCCCCATCCGTTCAAACCGCACTCCCTCACGAGACCGGGTTTTGGCGGCGTGGTATTGTTCAGTGCAAACAGACGGTAGTCCGGCGCAGTACGGCAAGACTTCACCATGCGCGCGCCACGCTCGATCAATTGATGATTTAAAGGTTGCCCGCTGAGGTGAGCGCCGGCGACGGCCACAAGGATACAGCCGGGCATCTCCGAGGTTCGGCTTGCAGGCTCTCCAAGGAAGCGGCCGGCGAGCCGGAGCAGCGCTTGATCCGAAAAAGCCGGCCCGATAATCGACACTCCGAAAGGCAACCCATCCGTGCGGAATCCTCCGGGCACTGCGACGGCCGCCAGGTCCATGAGATTGACGAAGTTTGTGTAGTAGCCCAGGTTCGAATTGAGACGGATCGGATCCGCGTCAACAGCCTCGAGCGTGTAGATCGTGCCCGCTGTCGGCAGCAGCAGGACGTCCATGAGCGACCACTGTTTCATCGCCCGCCGCTTCAGTTCCTCCAGCCGGTACGCCGCGCGATATGCATCCACGGCGAAATACTTCGTGCCGCCCATAATGATTTCAGCCACGACTTTGTGGACACCCTTCGACTCACGCATCAGGAAATCGCCGACTGCCGCGAAGCGTTCCGCAACCCAGGGCCCCGCGTACAGGAGTTCTGCCGCATCACGAAAGACGTGGAAATCGATCGGCACCCGGATCCCGCCCATGTTCTCCAGCTTTCGGATCGACTGCTGGTAGAGATTCGGCGTCTCGTCGTCGCCGAAGAACTTGAGATCGGAATTATCCGGCACGCCGAACCGGAACGGGCCCTTTAACCACGGGGCCGCGTTGGCGCCGGGAGTAAAGGTACGAGAGTAGGGATCGTCGGCGTCGAACCCTTGCGCCACCTGCCACACGGTAGTCGCGTCCCCCGCGGTCGCCGCTAAAATGGAAACACAATCGAGCGAGCGGCAAGCCGGCACAACCCCGATTGTGCTGAGTAATCCACGGCTCGGCTTCAAACCCACGATGTTGTTGAACGCTGCCGGCACACGTCCGGACCCTGCGGTATCCGTGCCGAGCGCGAATGCACAATAGCCTTTCGCCACGGCTACCGCCGAGCCCGCACTGGAACCACCCGAGATGTAGCGTGAATCGAAGACGCTCGAACAGGCGCCGTATGGAGAACGCACCCCGACCAGTCCCGTCGCGAACTGGTCCAGGTTCGTCTTGCCGATGAGAATGGCGCCGGCGTCCAGCAACCGCTGGACTACAGGCGCTGTAGATGCTGGTGCGTACGCGAATGACGGGCATCCTGCCGTGGTCGGCATACCATGAACATCGATGTTGTCTTTGACGGCGAACGGCACACCGGCGAGCGGCAGCGAGAGATCGATACTCTTCGCGCGGTCAATGGCATGGCGCTCGTTTGCAAGCGCTATCCAGACCGGGAGTTCGCCATCGGTGCGTATGCGGGCGAAAATTTCTTCGATTACGGCCGCCGGCCTCCTGGCGCCGCTCAAATAATGTTCTTTCAAATCTGCTATGGTCATCATGTCTGTACGCGCAAAGTTGCGAGGTTCTGGCCCGCGCTGACAATGCCGCCTCGTGAGCAGTGGACGACTTCAATGACTCCTTCTGCGGGAGCTACGACCACGAATTCCATCTTCATGGCCTCCAGCACCACAATTCTTTCTCCGGCTTCGACGCGCTGGCCGGGTTCGACTGCCACCTGCCACACGCTCGCCGTCATTGGCGCGCGCACCGCCTCACAACCTTCCGGAATGCCTGCCGGCACGGCTGACGGCGTTTCGTCCGGCGGCTCTACAAACTCCGGGTGACCGGCCGCCGCCCATCGCTCGCGTTCGGCTACGAAAGCAGCCTGCTGATTCTTCTTGAATGCCGCCGCTTCGGGAGCGATATCCCGCAGGAAGGCATGATAGTCGCGCAGTTTGAAGTCGGTTTGTTCGATGTCGAGCCGGTACTTGCCCCTGGGAAAGGCGTCCCGCATCTCGAGAAGTTCCTCGGCCGAAACCGGAAAGAACCGGATCTGATCGAAGAAACGCAGCAGCCAGGGCGTACCGGGCTCGAACTCCGCGGTGCCTCGGTACGTGTTCCACATTTGAACGGTGCGCCCCACAAATTGATAGCCCCCCGGCCCTTCCATACCGTAAACGCAGAGGTAGGCTCCCCCAATGCCGACGGAGTTCTCCGCTGTCCATGTGCGCGCCGGGTTGTACTTCGTGGTCACGAGGCGGTGCCGCGGATCCAGTGGAGTTGCGACGGGCGCGCCGAGATACACGTCGCCCAATCCCATCACGAGATAATTCGCGTTGAAGACGATCTGCCGCACCTCTTCGATCGAAGGGAGTCCATTGATGCGGCGGATGAATTCGATGTTGCTCGGACACCACGGCGCATCCGGCCGCACGGACTGCATGTACTTGCGAATGGCAAGCTGAGTCGCCGGATCATCCCACGATAACGGCAGGTGGACCACCCGCGCGGCGATCGTGATGTCGTCCGGGTCGGGCAGCGACTTTTCGCAGGCCTCCAGACAAGCAATCAGTTTCTCGCGCCGCAGCAGGCGGCTGTCGTAATGCACCTGCAGAGAGCGGATGCCGGGCGTGATATCGATAACGCCGCGCAGATGTTGCTGCCGCAGCATCTTCTCGAGCTCGTGAACGCGAAAGCGCAGGTTGAGGTCGAGCACGTTTGGACCGATCTCGATCAAAAGATAACGATCGCCCGACGCGCGATAGACGGTGCCTTCATGCTCGTGCAGAATCGCCGATTCCGGCGCCTCAGCGGGCTCGCCGAAGGCCCGCCACCCTCGATCGGGCGCAGTGAAAGAAGAGATCGCATTATCGAGGTCCTGTTCCATGCGCCTCGCTTCCGCTTCGGAGATGCGGACAAAGCGAACCGTATCGCCCGCGCAAAGCTGCCCGATCTTCCAGACCTCGGCGTGAGCGATGACAACCGGGCATACGAATCCACCAAGGCTCGGGCCGTCGGGCCCGAGGATAACGGGCATATCGCCGGTAAAATCCATGGCGCCGACAGCGTAGGCATTGTCGTGCAGATTGGATGGATGCAGTCCGGCTTCACCGCCGTCCTTGCGCGCCCACCTGGGCCGGGGACCGATCAGGCGCACACCGGTGCGGTCCGAGTTGTAATGCACCTTCCATGACGTAGCGAACAGGATTTCGATGTCTTCTTCCGTGAAGAAGTCCGGAGATCCGTGAGGACCGTACAGAACGCTGATCTGCCATTCATGGGAATATCGCGGAATCAGTGAGTAGGGCAACGGGGCAGTGGGCAAAGACAAAGGCCGACCGGGCAGCCACCGCAACATATCGCCTGTGCGGAGCGTGCGTCCGGCGTGTCCGCCGAATCGGCCAAGGATGAACGTCGCCCGGCTTCCGAGATACTCGGGTACATCGATGCCGCCGCGTACGGCAACATATGCGCGTGCTCCTGCCTGTGTAGCCGAGCCGAGCCGCAGAATCGAGCCGGCGCCAACCTCGATTGTCCGCCAGCAAGGCACCTGTGTGCCGTCGAGCCGCGCGGCCATATCGGCGCCCGTGATCGCGATCGCTGTATCGGAATGGAAGCGGAGCGTGGGGCCCGTCATCGTGCATTCGAATCCCGCCGCGGACTCCGGATTTCCCACAAGCCGATTGGCCATCCGGAAGGCAAGCATGTCCATCGGTCCCGAAGGCGGCACACCGACGTGCCAGAATCCTTCGCGGCCCGGATAGTCCTGGATCGTGGTCTGCATGCCCGGTTCGAGGACCTCAACCGCATGCGGGTGGTAGGCCACTCGGCTGAGAAAACTCGTTGTAAATCCGCCTGCGCGGAATTCGGGATCGGCGATTACGCGGCGAAGGTAATCGAGATTCGTTTCCAATCCTTCGAAGCGTGCGATTTCCATCGCTTCGGCGAGCCGCGCAACGGCCTGCTCTCTGTTGTCCGCCCGCACGATGATTTTCGCGAGCATCGGATCGTAGAACGGTGTCACGTCGGTTCCGTTCTCAACCCAGGTTTCACAGCGCGCATTCCTGGGGAATAGAACTTCGGTCAGCAGCCCGGTGCTTGGCCGGAATCCATGGGCTGGATCTTCGGCATAAATGCGTACCTGGATCGATGCGCCATACGGCTCAGGGCGAATCGTTTCAAGGGGAGCCAGATCGCCCGAGCCCAGTCGCACCATCCATTCGACGATGTCCACGCCCGTCACCTCCTCGGTAACGGCATGTTCGACCTGCAGCCGCGTGTTGACTTCGAGAAAGAAAAATTCCTCCCGATCGGAATCGTAGAGAAACTCGACAGTGCCTGCCGAGCGATAGCGCAAGCTTTGAACCAGGCGTACCGCTGTTTCCCAGAGCCGCCGGCGCATATCGGGCCGTATGCCCGGTGCAGGCGTCTCTTCGATGACTTTCTGATTGCGGCGCTGCGCGGAGCAATCGCGTTCGCCCAATGCGAGCACTCCGCCAAGTCCATCGCCGAAGACCTGTACTTCGATATGACGGGCTTTTTCCACGTACCGTTCGAGGTAGACGCCACTCTGACCGAAGTTGGCTGCGCCCAGCCGGCAGACCGCAGGGTAGTTCTCCACAAGTTCTTCCTCGGTGCGGCAGATTCGCATACCGATACCGCCGCCGCCGGCCGTACTTTTGAGGATGACGGGATATCCGCATCGTGAGGCTTCCCTGGTTGCATGCATTTCATCAAGAAGCAATCCGCTGCCGGGCAGCAAAGGAACGTCTTCACGCCGCGCGATTTCTCGTGCCGTGTGTTTGAGGCCCAGTACGCGCATCTGTTCTGGTGTGGGGCCGAGAAAAACAATGCCCGCCCGTTCACAGGACTCGGCGAAATCCGCGTTTTCGCTCAGAAAACCATAACCGGGGTGAATCGCCTCGGCGCCGGTTTGCCGGGCTGCTTTGAGAATCGCGCCCTGATTCAGGTAGCTTTCGGCCGCGGGCGGCGGGCCAAGCAAAACCGCAGAATCGGCTTGCACAACGTGCGGCGAATACCTGTCGGCTTCCGAGTACACGGCCACCGGAGAGATTCCAAGCCGGTGCAAGGTTCGCATGACCCGGCACGCAATGACACCTCGATTAGCGATCAGGACCTTTCGAAACATCGTTAATCCATCGGATCCCAGATCAGCACATGTATCGGCGTGGGGTTGTATGCGTTACAAGGATTGTTCAACTGGGGGCAATTACTGATGACCGCAAGGACGTCCATTTCGGCGCGCATCTCGACATACTTGCCGGGGCCGGACACGCCGTCTTCGAAAGTCAGGCCGCCGTCCGGCGTCACCGGGACGTTCATGAAGAAGTTGATGTTGTGTGTGATGTCGCGTTTTTCAAGCATCCCGCCCAAACCGATGCCCCAGGCGAGCGCAGCTTTCACAAAACTCTGGCGGCAGGCATGCATATATCGCTTCTCGATCGCGTACCGCACCATGTTGCTTTCTGTCGAGCATGCGCCGCCCAGCGTGTCGTGCCGGCCACAAGTATCGGCAACGATCGTAAGCAGAACGTTGCCTTTGGACGACATCAGCCTGGTTCCTATCGTGAGATAGATGTTGGCCTGCGCGCGGACCGTGTCCTGCGCCGAGTAACGGTCTTCGTAATCGTGCGCGTTGTAAAAGAGCGTGTCCGCCGCCTGGTTGCCCTCGACGTCCACAATCCGGAAATATTGTCCCTTCAGGATCTCGTGAATCCAGGATTCTCCGGCGGGAATGATTGTGTCGTACTTCATACGAAGTACCGCTCTGTCAGAATGAAGCCACGGGTGTTTTCAGGACGCGACACACGGCACGGGTCGTTGGATGCTGGTGCCGCTACTTTACCTATCATGATACTCACCGGCTTTGGATCGTAGCGGGGCTTCGGGTCGAGCGGATGCTGACAGGTGTTCAGAAGCACAAGCACGTTCATTTCAGCCCGAAGCTCTATCGTCGTTCCGGCTCTGGAATGATTCGTGACGAACTGCATGTTCCCGTCCTTGTCCACAACGACCTTGCTGAAGAAATTCACAGGGGCTGCCATGTCTCTCGCGCTCAAACCATACTTCGCGAGTTCAACGACGAAGCCGTCGTATGGATTCTTGATGCAGTCGTTGCGGTGCTCCTGGTAGCGGGCTTCGCCGTACTTTGCCTCCGCCAGAGCCGCATTCGAGCAGCCGCTCAACGGATCGTGCCAGCCTGCCGTGTCCTCGGTAATCGAGCACAGGATCCGGCCCATGTCCGAGTAGAGTACGTGCCCTCGAGTGAGATGGGCAACGTGCTGTGCCTTGAGCGTGTCCGGCAAGTTGTATCGCTCTGTAGGGCTTTCCCAGTTATAGAAAATACCCGCCGCGTTGGCTCCTCCTTTGATATCGGTCATCCGAATCGCTGTACCGCGTTTCAGGACGTGCGACCAGGTTGCTCCCGGCTGAATGATGTCTTCGAAAAGTACGTTCATCCTGTTTATCTTTCAGATTTGCGATGCAGTTCATCGGCGAGGATGATCGCGTCCGCGAGTTCCTGCATGGGCCGTCGCAACCGCCGGCTTTGGCTTCGCAGGTCCATATAGGCTTCTTCTTCCGTCATTCCATGCCACCGCTGGAGAATGCCCTTGGCCCGCTCGATAACCTTTCGGGCTTCGAGCTGCCGTTTCATTTCCAGCGTTTCTGCCACGAGCTTCGCGTTTTGCTCGAGCAGACTCGCTTTCGCTATTGCGCCGCCCATTTGTTCTGCGACGTAGGTGAGAAGCCTTATCTCTTCGCTCGTGTGCAGGTGAGGCCGTTTGTGGTGGACATTGATAACACCGATCACCCGGCCGCCGTTGATCAGAGGTACCGAGAGGAACGCCTCATACGTGTCTTCTGGAAGTGACGTGAATGACTTGAATCGCACATCGGAGGCCGCGTGGGACGCAAGAGCGACGGGGGATCGGTGCTGCGCGACCCAGCCCGTCACACCTTCCCCGACCTTCAACCGGATGTTGCCGATCTCGCGCGCGTGAGGGAGTTGTGAGGCGCAGAGGACGATCTCGCCGGCCGCCTCTTCGAGCAGATAAACCAGGCATGCGTCGCAGTTCGTAACGCCAAGGACGAGCCCGATCAGCTCATCGAGCATTTCCTTCAGCGTCATGGCCGAGCTGACGATGCCGCTGACGCGGTGGAGCAACGGATCGCCGACAAAATTGAAATTCTTGCTCATCGTGGAGACATTTCTGTTCACAGCCATCCTGAGAAGGGGGCCGCGAGTGACCGGGCTATGGGGAGGTGGGGGGGCCCATGACCTTTCAGCCACTCGCGGCAGCTACAGGAGGCTGGCTTGTTCACGCCGTACCATTGCAAGGTTCGTACCAATCGAGCGGAATCCGCGGAAACGTAGACTCAGACAGAGTTTGCGGGCGCTGATCATTTCCTCAAAACCGCTCGATTCCTACACTCCTGTAGGGAGAATCAGCCAATCTGACAAAAATGGATGTCTTGATGTAAACTTGCGGCCCTATGTCGAAAGCCATTACCGCATGCATTGTTCTGATGTTGCTCCTGCCCGCGGCAGTTGGTGCCCACGGCGTATCCAAGGGCGACGCCAAATTCGTGCAGGCAAACCAGGGATCGGCGATCGGCCCATTCCTGTACCTGGGCGCAAAGCACATGGTTACCGGGTATGACCATCTGATGTTTCTGGTCGGAGTGATCTTCTTCCTCTACAGGCTGAAGGATGTGGTCCAGTATGTGAGCCTATTCACTGTCGGTCACAGCATCACGCTGCTTCTGGGTGTGCTGGGCGGAGTGCATGCGAACTCCTACATCATCGATGCAATCATCGGCTTGTCGGTGGCGTATAAGGCATTCGACAACATGGGCGGCTTCCAGCGCTTCCTCGGGTTTCAACCGAATACCCGGCTTGCCGTCCTGATTTTCGGCCTGTTCCATGGATTTGGATTGGCCACCAAGCTCCAGGAATTTGCACTGGCCCAGAATGGCCTGGTGACCAATATCGTGAGTTTCAATATTGGTGTCGAAATCGGGCAAGGCCTGGCCCTGACCGCCGTTCTCATCGGTTTGAGCTACTGGCGCACCCGAAGCGGATTCCTTCGCCACGCTTTTGTAACCAACACTGCATTAATGGCGGGCGGTTTCATTCTGATTGGCTATCAGCTGGCCGGATATTTCGTTGTCACGCAATAACTACAAAGTCACCGGTAGCCTCGTAGATCCCGTGCAATGAGGAAAACGATCGTTCCCACCGCAACCGCGACAAGTATGCCGGCCACGATGAGTCTTCCTTCGTAGAAGGTTTCCATCGACCGCCATTGTTCACCGAGAAAGTAGCCAAGAGAAATAAAGGTTGCGGCCCAGCAGAAGGCGCCGCTATATGCATACAGCATGAAGTCCGCCGGCCGGAGTTTCGAAACTCCGGCTATATATCCTGTCAGATGGCGCACTCCCGGCACGAAGTAGCCGACGGTCAGTATCCACCGGCCCCGCCGCTCGAACCATGCATGAACGTGGTCCACCTTTTCCTGAGTGATGTGTAGAACACGACCATATTTCACAATCACGTAGGTGTCGAAGATTCGTCCAAGGAGATAGCTGAACGTGATTCCGCATGAGCTGCCCAGAAATGCCGCCAGGAAAGTAGGGACCAGGCGGAGAGTGTGATTGAAGACGAGATACCCGGAGAATGTCAGAAGAAGCTCATCGGGCACCGGCAGTCCGACAATCCCAAAAGTGAGCAGAGAAAAGATTCCGACGTAGCCGTGCTCAACGATCCATTGAAGAGCGGCTTCTTTCACGTATGCTGCCTGAGGGCTTCATGTGCGCTGAACACAAGGACAGCATTCTCGCGCAGATTCGTGCTTTGCAAAAGGGGCGAATGCGGCTTGCTTTTGGCAGAGGAGTTTTTGTACAAAGTCTTCTGGCGCGATCCAGTACCTCAGGGAATCTATTATGCAAGCTGACTTCACCAGAGACCACGCGATTCGTTATGTCGTCAATGCGGAGTTCAATGAAGCCGCCCTGTATTTCAAGGACGGTAGTTTCCTGCAGTTTGAGCACAAGGGTCGCGATAAGCGCTGGGCGCGGCCATCCACCGATGACACCACCGCCGCGGGGATCTGCCTGTCGCTGCACCAGTTCCGTCTCAATGCAAAACACCTGCAGCTTTTCTTCGAAGACGGCAGTGACGCAGAGTTTTTCGCGGGAAAGCTGCCTTGAGCAGCATCTATAAAAAGTCCTTTACAATACAAAGGCACCACTGTAGTTTCGAAGCATGTTGATACGAATAGCAGCGATTACCTTCATCTTTTTTTGCACGAGCGTAGCCTGGTTCATTCTTGGCGCCACAGTCGAGCATCGGTCCTCGGCGCCGGTCGAAGACCTCAAGAACAAAGTGGCGAACACATGGGGAGCGCCGCACGAGCAGAAGCCACCGACGGCTTGCTACGTCGAGCGCGTTACGAGAATCGAGAAGAGCACCGAAAACGGCAAGGCTGTCGAACGATATGTGGAGGAAGACGTATGCCGGCTGTTGCCTCTCGACAATTCCAGAATCGTCGTCGATCTCGACCTGGAACACCGACAAAAGGGCTTGCTTTGGTTCAGCACGTACAAAGTGCAGTTTGCCGGTACCTACACGTTCACGAACACGACCGGGCGGGAGCAGCGGGTTGAAGTCACCTTCCCATATCCGGCCTCACAGGCGACGTACGACGGACTCCAGTTCACAATCGACAACGCGCCTGTGCCGAACCTGGACGCCTCGGGGACGATCAAAGGAAACAAGATAGTTGCTCCGGGCCAGAGCGTTGCAGTGCTCGTCAGCTATCAGTCCCAGGGTCTGGACCGGTGGGCTTACAACTTCGCAGGTCAGCCTGCGCACGTGCGAGGATTCAACCTCGATATGACGACGAATTTCAAGGCGATCGACTTTCCGGAAAACACGCTGTCGCCCACGAACCGCGAGGAGACGCAGGAGGGCTGGAGGCTCAACTGGAACTATTCGAGTCTCCTGACCTCCTATTCAATCGCGATGCACATGCCGGAGAAACTACAGCCAGGGCCGCTGGCCGGTCAGATCAGTTTCTTCGCTCCGGTTTCGTTGTTCTTCTTCTTCTTTCTGATTTTCATCATTACAACGATGCGAAATATCGATCTGCATCCGATGAACTACTTCTTTCTTGCCGCGGCGTTTTTCGCGTTTCATCTCTTGCTGGCGTACCTGGTGGACCACGTATCGATTCACCTCAGCTTCGTTATCTGCTCGCTGGTATCGATTTTTCTGGTCATCAGCTACCTCCGGCTTGTCGTCAACATGCGTTTCGCCCTTTTGGAAGCGGGAGGCGCGCAATTCGTGTACCTCGTCCTGTTTTCTTACGCATTTTTCTTCGCGGGTTTTACTGGTCTGGCAGTCACGATCGGTGCCATTGTTACTCTGTTCGTGGTGATGCAAATTACGGCCAGATTGAGCTGGGCCGAAAAGTTCTCACGCCGGCAGATTGGTTATTGACGTGCACACATTTTTTGCGAACGAAGGAGGTACCGTGAAAACTGCCGAGAGAGTTTACAAGCTGGCACTGTACTCTTCCGACTGCTGTGACGATGAAGTTGTTTTTGATATCAATGATCATTTTTCTCGTTGTCCAAAGTGCGATGAATTGTGTCATTGGTTTTTTGTCGAAAGAGTCTTTTCATGGCTGGAGATGGAGGGCCTGGAACCCTACGCTGCGTAAAATTGCACCTCTTGCCACGGATTTGCTCTCCTTTGCAGATGTGAATCACGGGACAGGTGAATTCATATCGCTTTGAATCTCGGACTGCGATAATGCGCGTTTGTACAGGCGCAGATCGTCGATCAAACCGGCGAAGGGATCGGCATTATCGCCGGTGCGTCCAATGTTGACCGCCGCGGAGGAACCGCTGCCCAGGGTGATGACGCCCAGCGTTTGCTGCAGAATGCCGTTTACATACAGTTTGCTTCCCGTGGAGTCCGCAACCACCGCCAGGTGCGTCCACGTGTTTAGCGGTGGCGCGTACGTGAATGTCACTGTCGACCTGAATGTAGTGATGAACACTTTGCCGTCTGTCATCTGCAGGCCCACATCGATGCGCATCCCACTGGCCGAGTAGCTGTTTCGCTTGCTGAAGATCACGCGCCAGTTTGAAAAATTGGCGGGTCGCACCCAGGCTTCGAGCGTAACGGGCAACGCCGAAATATCCAGTGTGCTCGGAAGCGAGACCTTGTCGTCGACGCCGTCAAAGGAAATGGCATTTCCGTTTTTGCCTGTGGTCCAGAGTGGCCCGTTCGTGAGGGTTCCCGCCCAACCGCTGCCGGAAGCATCGATGGTTGTCAAACCGGTCCCTTCATTGAAGCCATAAGCTGCTGCCGGTGCGTTCGCAGGTGGCGTAATTTGAGTGGTCGCAGTGGCCACATTCGAATAGCCGCCAGGATTGCCGGCCGCGTCTGCTGCGCGCACCCTGTAGCTATAGCTTGTCGCCGCGGCCAGTCCCGTGTCGCCATAGGACGTCGTTGCCGGGGTTGCAGTCTGAGTAAAAATCGAACACCCTGCACCCTGGCAACGCTCCACCCGATATCCGGTGACGGCAACGTTGTCCGTTGAGGCCGTCCACGTCAGATTGATCTGAGTCGAACTGGCGGACGTGGCCGCCAGGCTTGATGGAGCAGATGGCGCTATCGTGTCCGTTGTAGTTGCGTTTGCCGTATTCGAGTAGCCGCTGAGGGTATTGTTGGTATCGCGCGCGCGCACCCGGTAAAAATACCGGGTTGCTGGAGTCAGACCGCCATCCGCGTAGCTCGTCGTTGTTGACGTGGCGACCTGAGTGAAGTTACTACAGCCCGTTCCCTGGCAACGCTCAACACGATAGTCCGAGACGCCGGCGCTGCTCGTCGATGCCGTCCAGTTCAGATTGATCTGAGTTCCTCCCGAAGCTGTTGCGGTCAGACTTGCCGGGGCAGTGGGCGGCGCACTGGCAATAGCTGAGGCAGTGTTCGAGTAGGCGCTCAGATTGCCGGCGGCGTCTACAGCCCGCACACGATAGCTGTATGAAGTGCCGGCCGTCAGCCCGGTGTTGCTATAAGTCGTGGCTATTGGTGTTGCGATCTGCGCGAACGTGGTGCAGTTCGCACCCTGGCACCGTTCCACCCGGTATCCGGTGACACCGACATTATCCGTCGAAGCTGCCCACGACAAATCGATCCGGGTGGCACTGACGACCGTGGTGGTCAGACTCGATGGAGCCGAAGGCGCTACCGTGTCCGTCGTGGTGGCGCTTGCCGTGTTCGAGTAACCGCTGAGATTGCCGGCCGCGTCGGTAGCCCGCACGCGATAGCTGTACGCAGTCGAAGGCGTCAATCCAGTATCGCTGTAAGTGGTGGTTGTCGGCGCGGCGATCTGAGCAAACGTTGTACAGCCGGCACCCTGGCAGCGCTCCAGGCGATATCCGCTGACAGCGATATTATCCGTTGCTGCAATCCAGGTCAGGTTGATCTGAGTCGTACTCGCCGCCGTAGCGGTCAGATTCGACGGAACCGACGGCGGAACCGTGTCTGTGGTGACAGCGCTCGCGGTGTTCGAGTAACCGCTGAGATTGCCGGCCGCGTCGGTAGCTCGCACTCGATAGCTGAAGGAGGTCCCGGTCGTCAGTCCGCTGTCGCTGTAAGTCGCGGTGGCAGGTGTCGCGATCTGAGCGAACGTGGCGCAGCTCACACCCTGGCAGCGCTCCAGTTGGTATCCCGCGACGGCATCATTGTCCGTGGACGCCGTCCAGGTCAGATTGATCTGAGTCGTGCTGGCGACCGTGGCCGTCAGATTCGACGGAACTGATGGCGCGACTGTATCTGTCGTGACCGCGGTCGTGGGATTGGAGTAACCGCTGAGATTGCCGGCCGTGTCCGTAGCGCGTACGCGATAACTGTAAGAAGAGTTCGCTGTCAGGCCGGTATCGCTATAGGTCGTTGTTGCAGGTGTGGCGATCTGAGCGAACGTGGCGCAGCTCACACCCTGGCAGCGCTCCAACTGGTATCCCGTGACACCCAGGTTATCCGTCGACGCGGTCCACGACAGACTGATCTGAGTCGTACTTGCCGCGGCAGCGGTGAGATTGGAAGGAACCGATGGCGCAACTGTATCGGCTGTAGTCGCAGCCGCTGTATTGGAGTAACCGGTGACCGCGTTATCCGTTTCGCTGGCGCGCACACGATAAGAATATGCCGTTGCCGGCGTTAAGCCTGTGTCCGTATAGCTCGTTGTGGTTGGAGCGCCAATCTGAACGAAGTTCGTACAGCCGGCTCCTTCGCAATGTTCGACGATATAGTTCGAAATACCGATGGCGCTGACCGGGGCCGTCCACGTCAGGCCGATCTGGGTTCCTCCCGAAGCCGTCGCTGCCAGATTCGCAGGCGGGGCAGCGTTTGTGGCGGCCGCCGCGGTGTTCGAATACCCGCTGAGGTTCGCACTGGCATCGGTTGCCCGAACGCGATAGCTATAGCTTGTGCCTGGCTGCAGTCCGATATTCGAATACACCGTCGATACGGGTGTTCCAATCTGGGCGAAGTTGGTGCATCCAGACCCCTGGCATCGCTCCAGCCGGTAACCAGTGACACCGATATTGTCTGTCGAAGCCAGCCAATCCAGATTGATCTGACTGGTTCCCGAAGCTGCGGCCGTCAGGCTCGTGGGATCAGAAGGCGCCGCGGCATCGGGGACGGGCGTCGTCGCAGCTACTATGTTCGAGTAGGCGCTGAGATTGCCGGCGGCGTCGGTGGCCTGCACGCGATAGCTGTAGGAAGTATTGGCCGTCAGGCCCGTGTCGCTGTAAGTGGTCCCACCCGGCGATGCGATCGGCGCGAATGAAGTGCAATCGACGCCCTGGCAGCGTTCCAGCAGATATCGCGCAACGGCTACGTTATCGGTTGAGGCCGTCCACGAGAGGTTGATTTGTGTGCTGGTCATTGCGGCCGCCGTCAGATTCGAAGGAACCGATGGCGCGACAGTATCTGCTGTGGTAGCGCTTCCCGTGTTCGAGTACGCTCCGGCAGTGTTATTCGTATCGGTCGCGCGCACACGATAGGAATATGCCGTGACCGCAGTCAAGCCGGTGTCCGTATAACTCGTCGCGACCGCAGTAGCGATCTGAATGAAGTTTGTACAACCGGTACCCTGGCAACGTTCGACGCGATAATCCGAGATAGCGATGGCGCTCGTCGAGGCCGTCCACGTCAGATTGATCTGACTTCCGCCGGTTGCCACCGCTGCTAGATTCCCTGGCGCTGTCGGGCCTGTCGCGGCTGACGTGGTGTTCGAATATCCGCTGAGATTGGCAGCCGCATCGGTGGCCCGGACGCGGTAGCTATAGCTGGTGCCCGCCTGCAGTCCGGTATCGGAATACGCGGTGGAGGTGGATATTCCAACCTGCGCGAAGTTGGCACAGCCAGGCCCCTGGCATCGCTCCACCTTATATCCGGTAACAGCGATGTTGTCCGTCGACGCCGTCCAGTTTAGATTGATCTGACTCGCGCTGATTGTTCCCGTTCCCAGATTGGCAGGCGCCGCGGGCGGAATGGTGTCAATGAGTGTATTCATGTCAGTCTGGATTTCAGCCTGACTCAATGCGCGGTTATAGATTCGGACCTCATCGATCCGTCCGTTGAAGTACTCCCCATAAGGAACGTTGCCTCCTATCCGGACGGGATTCGTGTTGGTTTGAATCGGTCCCGCGGCGGCCTGGCTCGCGGCCACATTCCCATTCACGTAAAGGGCGATGGTCGATCCGTTGTATGTCAGCGCCAGATGGGTCCACGAGTTGACCGGATTGCCTACTGGTCCTACAACGTAATTCACGGCCGAATTAATTGTGCCGCCGCCTGCAGGCCGCAATGGACCGGAGTCACTGCCCGCATGGAGAAAATAGGTGTCGGTCTGCCGCTGTATGATCGTGCGCCAACCGCTCTGCGACGCCGCCGGGAAAACCCAGGCCTCGAGCGTCATGGCCGTTGACAGATTCAGCGATGCCGAGTTGTTTAGCAGCACCAGGTTATTGGTGCCATTAAAGCTGAGCGCTGCTCCGTACTTTCCTAGTGTCGTCCATGTTGCTCCGCTGATCGTTCCCGTGTTTCCATTGCCCGACAGGTCACTCACCGTCGTTCCGGCTCCCTCATTAAACGCATAGGCCGCCACGGGTCCGCTCAGTGGAGTTGCGGTCGTTGCACCGGCAACATTGGAATAGCTGCTGAGATTGCCGGCCGCGTCAATCGCTCGGACTCGGTAGTTATAACCCGTGCTCGCAGCGAGCCCGGCGTCGTTGTAAGACGAGATGCTCGGAGTTGCAATCTGGGTAAAAGTGGTACACCCGGGAGGTTGGCAGCGCTCAAGCAGATACTGTGTGACGCCGACATTGTCCGTCGACGCTGTCCAATTCAGATTAATCTGGCTTGGGCTGGTTGCCGTGGCTACCAGGTTGGCAGGAGACGCAGGTGGGGTCGTATCGGGCGGTGGAAGCGCGTTGGTCGTCGCATTGGTCACATTGGAATAGCCACTGAGATTTCCCGCCGCATCTGCCGCGCGCACTCGGTAGCTGTAGCTGGTTGTGGGGGCAAGCCCGGCGTCAGTGTAGGACGTGCCACTTATAGTCGCAATCTGAGTGAAAGTCATACAGCCGGTTCCCTGGCATCGCTCGGCTATGTATGTAGTAACAGCTACATTGTCTGTGGAAGCAGTCCAGCTCAGACTAATTTGACTGGAAGACACGGCAGTAGCGGTAAGGTTGGTGGGGATTGATGGAGGTGTGGTGTCCGGGGGAGGTGGTTGATCGGCCCACTCCGTGGCTGTCGTGCCGCTCCATGATGGGTCATGCAGAGTGCCCATACCTTTCTTGTCGGTCACGTCATTGGGGCGCGGATTGAGATTGAGATACCACATCAGGTTCTGGCCGGCCGTGGTGGACTTCGGAGCGCTAATCTCGGATTGAATGTCCGCCAGCGAGAGCAAGCCGGAGTAGATCTGGATGCCGCGAATGACGCCGTTGAATTCTTCCCAGCCTGGATACCCGCCCCACGATACTCCGTTGAAATCCGGCGCCTGCCCGATGACAATCGCTGGTGTCGGCGGGTTTCTGTTGGCCCAGGCCGAATCGACGACATCCTGGCTGATGACCTTGCTAGTGTCCGGCCAGTCCCAGTAGAACTCGTGATGAGTGATTGAGGGCGACTCGCGCCACGCGCGGAAGGCCTGCGCGTGCCAACGATTCCACTGAACCTCGCTGCCGCTGACATAATCGTTGCCATTGATCGAGATTTCCCACTGACCCGGTCCGGCAGGAGCAGGAATCGGATATGGATGCGCGCCATAGTAGGTGTTGGCATGGCCGCCATCCCAGACGAATTCCCCGTCGTTGCCCCAGAAGAACGTCGTGTAGTACCGGATCGTCCCGGTGGTCTTCTTACGTGGATAGACCTTGAAAATGTACGTGGCATTGTAAATGGGGAACGGATTGTGCCAGTAGAGCATCCGGCGCACGGCGCCGTCGCCTGGCCATTCCAGGCCATACGACACCGCGGAGCTTGTGACCGCATTGACGACACTCGAATATTGAGAGACATTTCCCGCGGCATCCGCGGCTCTGACACGATAACTGTAGCTTGCCGCGCCAAGCGCTTGATCGCTGTAGCCCGTTTGAGTCGGCGCGGCGATTTGAACAAAGTTACTGCATGCGATGCCCTGGCATCGTTCCACGCGGTAGCCGGTTACGGCGATGTTGTCTGTCGATGCTGTCCAGCTCAAACTGACCTGGCTTGTGCTGATCAATGTCGCAATCAGATTGGCAGGCGCCGTCGGCGGCGTCCTGTCCGGATTACTTACAATAATGGATACTGGAGAAGCCGTTGCCGTGTTGCCTGCTGCATCTCTGGCCACCGCAGTTATTGCGTGCGCGGATCCGTCACCGGCAGTTGTGGTATCCCACAGAATGGAATACGGAAAGGTTATATCCTCAGTACCGAAGGCCACTCCATCCAACTGAAATTGAACGCCTGCAACTCCGATGTTGTCCGACGCAGTCGCAGTTATCGTTATCGTGTCGGATACGGTGGAGTTGTTTGCTGGACTTGTTATCGAGACGGTTGGTGGAGCGATATCCGGATCACTCTTGATGATTCGCAAAACGACATCATATCCCTGCCAGGGAGCAATAAAAGTGCGCGATGTGCCTCCCTGCACGCTTCCACTATTCTGCGTGACACCGTCATAGGGTCGGTACCACTCCACCACAAAGTTATTGGACACTGAGGTAAAGTCAATTGTCATGCTGGCAACCCTGGTCTGATCTACATCTGCCGCCGGGCCCTCTGAAAAAGCATGTGGATCGTAAACAAGAAACTCCTCGTTGCCGCGCCGCATTAATTTCGGGCGCCAGACGTCGCCGGGCCGCATTGCCCATGCCGTTACCAGATTGTCATTCGGCTGAAAGAGGCTTAGATCAATGTTGCGGCTTTGAAGGTAGGGCCATATGTAAGCGGTGGAATCAAGACCGTGGAGTTGTGTACCGGTCCAATTCATGCCGGATAACGAGTCGACATAGAGGAGATCCGATCGTCCCGTTTGATAATACGGTTGAATCGTCTCCCATCGTCCTCCGTAGCTATATGCTCCGCCGGACATAATCCACGACCACATGCCCCAACGAAAATAGAAGCGAGGGTCCGAATACGTTAACGAAGACTGTTCGTCGACATCTTCAAGCTGGATCAGGAGCGGTACGTTACCGAGACTGAAGTTCTGAATTTGATTTGCACCTGGTCCGTTAGGGTCTTGCAGGCTGACATAATCAAGCCAGTTGAGATCGGCGAGAGTCGTTAAAGGAAACCCCTCCGAGCGGTGAAACTCCGTGGATAAGAGATGTTTCCACGGTTCATGGTCTTCGAAGTAAGCCCCGACTTCCCGATTAAAATTCAGCGTGGCATTAAGCGTTTTCTCCTGATCCTGACTGATAAGCCAGTACACATTCGGGAAGGCAGACCACCGTGCAATCATGTAATCCATGGTGTTATTGCGCACATCTTGCGAGTACTGCGACCACGAGAACTGCTGCTCCTTCCCAAACAGCAAGGACTGCACATATTCATTGGGATAATTGTTGAAAATCCAAATCAACCGGCTTTCTGCGTTCTGAAATTTGGAGATGTTGTAGCGAGTAAGATCAAGATTCGGTGTTGACTGCCATGGGTCGTTGTTGCCGTTATTGTAAGCAGGACCTGAATCTGTTCCGTTACTGCTCAAAGCTCCAACGGGACCAATGACATTGATTCCCCGTGCTACATCATCTTGAACATATTGTTGCCAGTACTGGATCGACTCCGGATTCGTCCCGCTGAACAACATCCATGAAACGTCACTGATCGGTACAAACCATTTCCCGGAATCCGTTCGCCACGCTTTTGGATTCAAAGCGTCCTTCTTCAGAATCCCCGGCAGATTTGAATTCTGGGCCGTGAAGGTACTGGATACACCGTTCAGCGAAGAGTCTGTTGCGGAGCTTGAAGTCCAGTTCCACGCTCCTGCTTCCGTCACATAGACTCGAGCGCGCCAGCTGTTTCCGCCGTCATAGAACGCTCGCACCGTGACTGAGTTTCCGGATGGCGGGGTAAGAGTTACAGTCGCAATAGTGTCAAAAGGATTAGAAACGGATCCGTTTCCGGTAAGAGAAATTTCATGCGTGCCGAATTTTGCCGCGGTTGTACCGCTTGTGAATGACTGCGCCATGAGTGGCGAGGAGAGGTAAAACAGAAATGGAATCGTGGCCAACAGCGAGAATCTGACGGAGTAAGCAAGATGCCGTGGGTGGCAATTGTTGAACTTCAACGCCTGCGAGTTGAGCAACATAATCCTCCCGAGATGGTCCATATCGAGGACTGAGTCGCACTGCCTCCCTGGCGTGCCCGTTTAAACAGAGAAAGTTGTTTCGGGGCCTTTCTTAACTGATTGAGTTGTCGAATGGAATGGCCGGGAAGATCTGAATCTTAGAAACCGGACTTGGTTTCTCCCCACGCCCGTTTACGCTCGCAATAACGGAAACGTTCGAAGTGAGGTGCTTGTATAAAGTGGCGGATGATCATTTGTCAATAAAAAGCGCTTTCCTAATAAACGAAACACTACCAAAGATTGAGCAGCCAACCGAGCGACTGATCTGGCTGCCCCGGCAATTCTTTGAGCGTGTCTGCTATTTCGCCAGCGTGTTTAACTTTTGAAAGCGACGCATCACGGTGTGATGATACCGCTCGTATGAATGCAGGTCTGAATCACTCAGACCTGCCCCTGACGCAGTAAGATCATGCTATGGTTCATGAATCGTCTCGATGCGATCATGAGCAACGTGCCGTGGTTCTAGTCATTTCCCATCCTGCGGCGGCACGGTAGCGAATTGTCTGACGCAGCGAGTCATCATTTGGCGCTGGAAAGTCTTTGGACGCCACAGAAGGCATTGGCCGTGCATGTCCTGTTGATATGAGCACCGAAGAACGACTGGACAAAATCGAGCGCGATATTGAAGTTCTCAGGCAAGAGGTCCGCGACCTGTTGCAACGATTCTTAAAGTATGTCCAGGAAGTAGAAGAGGACCCGGTCAAGGACTAGCGTCCACGGGCCGGGTCATGGTAAAGCGCGGACACACCGCCACCACCGTGCAGGCATCCTTTAGCCCTGGACGGTGGTTCCGCGGAAGCGACTGGCACGCGTTTATGCGGCCCGCCTGGCTGTGCCGCTCGGCTCCAGTGAAAGAGCGGTCCGGGCGGCGTGGCGTCGCAACATTTCAACGTAATTGCGTTGGTCCAGGGCGCGTTGAACCAGACGTTCATAATCAACACCACGGAGTTCCGGTGCGACGTCAGAGGCCGCATTCAGAGCCCACCACAGTGCCAGCCTGCCGTCGATTCCGAGAGCGAGAGCTTCAAGACCCTCGAGTTGACGCAGAGCGCCACCGGCAGGGTCATCAGCCGTGAGCTTAATCTCTGTGAGCTTCTCGGCGATCCAACCGCCAACTTTTCGAAGTCGCCTCTGGGGGATGCCCAGCCGGTGCATTAGAGTCTTCAACTCCTGACGATCGGTTTCGATATCGGCCCTCAGTCGGGCCAACTGAGGCCTTAAATCGGAAAATTGCTCTTCGAGATGCTCCATAATTTCCATTGCGCCGACAGAGCCTGACAGATGGTCGTTCAAATAGGTTGTAAGGTATTTCCAGGACATATTAAGCCGCCTGTTTGGATTTCTTTCCGCTTCGATCGAGACTGCGCTTCAGGACTTCCATGAGGTCCACCACGTTTTCAGGACGCTTTTTTGACGGATGAATCCCGACCACATCTTTGTGATGGAGGTGCTTCTTTTTCGCGAGCTTGAGCAGGCCTTCAGAGTATTCGTCTCGCATCTCCTTCAGGTCGAGAGTTTTCCTTGTAGTCTTGGCGATAACGCTCTCGAAGCGTCGGACCATCGCCTTTGGCGGTTCTTTCCTTTTCTCGGGCAGCCCGACGGCTCGAGGCGTGCGAATCTCGTCGCTGAATCGCAGGGTTTCCGCGCGGAGAATGCCGCGCTCCGCAAAGATGGCAACGAGATATTCCTTGCCGCGCATGACAAACGTCGCGATGCCGGCCCGCCCGGTGCGTTCCATGGTTTCGGCCAGAAGACGGTATGCCTTTCCGGATTTGTCTGCCGGCGCGAGGAAGTACGCTCGCTTGAAGTATAGGGGCGAAATCTCATCTCGCTTCACAAACACTCGCAGGTCAATGTCTCGCGATTTTTCCGGACTCAGCCTCTCCAGTTCTTCATCGCTGACTGTGACGTATTTACCTTCCCGGACTTCGTATCCGCGCGTTGTTTCCGCCGACTCGAGATCCTTGCCGCTCTCCGAGGAGTAATACTCGCGGCTGAGGGGTTCGCCTTCCGGGCCGAGCATCCGCAAGGCTACACGGCTCTCACGATTTGCGGGAAACAGGTTCACCGGAATGCTGACAAGACCGAAAGTGATGGTACCCGACCAGAATGGACGTACGCTCGCTTCCTGTTCCTCGTGCTGATTCGTCCCGTGACTGGATCTAGGCAACTTTCTTTTCCTTTCCACGCTTCAAGGCGGCGAGACTCTTCGCCAGCTGGTCACGAATCGACTCGCCCCTTGCACGCGTCTTCACAGCGGCAAGCCGTGGCCGCTTGCCCCGGGCTTTCGCCTCGATGAACTCCATCAGCTTGTGGCGATACTCGTCGCGAAACTGTTCCGGATTGAATTCACCTTCAAGCGCGGAGACAAGGTCTTCAGCCATGCGCAGTTCCTTTTCATCCAGCGGACGGCCGGTCGGAGCCGGCAATTCTCGTACGGACAACACTTCTTCTGCATAGCGGAGCTTGATCAGGACCAGGTAATCGCCATAGGTGAGAACTGCGCCCACGTAAGACTTGCCGCGCATCGCCCATCGAGCAATGCCTTCGACCTTACGATTACGGATCGCTTCAGCCAGGGCGAAGTATTTGGCTTCTTCACCGTCAGGGCCAAGATAGTACGGCCGTTCGTACCACTCGCTGCCGACCGCGGACGGAGAAACGAAGCGGGTAAACCGGACCTCGCGAGATTCTTTTGGCTTGAGCTGTTGCGTTTCCGTGTCTTTGATGACGACGAACTCTCCGGGCTCAATCTCGTAACCTTTACGTATCTGTTCTTCGGTCACCTGCTCACGGTCGTCGGGCCTTATCATGTGTTGCTTCACCCGGGAGTTTGTCCCGGATTGGAGCAGATGAAAATGAATGTCTCGATTCTCTACTGCCGAATAGAGCTTCACAGGTACGGCTGAGGAGCCGACCTTTAGAATGCCCTTCCACATCGCGCGCGCCGCCATACCCTTACTTCAGCAATTCCGCTTCCGACCTTCGCGACTGGCGCGGATTGCCGGCATGACTGTGTTTTGATCCGACAAAAAGAGCATGTGAATTTTCCGCTCTGTCCGACTGAAGTGGGCGGCTTGACCGTGAGATGCTGCTACCCAGAGCTGCAGATTTGTTTGCGAAGGGTTTAGAGAATGGAATGTAGTGTTGGCGTGCGTTGGACTGTGGGGGACGTGAGTCCTCAGGGCTTCGAAGCATTGCGATTGTCGATCCTCGGCGCATGGAGACTCTTCGGTAGCAAGGCCAACTATGCCGTGTGCTTCAATTCGGTCGTGCTGGAGTCTCTAAGAGTTCGAGTGGCGGAAACGGGCTGCCATATACAGCAGAATCCTCGAGTGCAACCGCACTTGATTTACGCGTCGGTGAGCTACTTGACTTTCGCTCCGCCAGCGCGATCGTCTGGAACAAACCGATTACGGGCCGGCATCATGACGGCGGGCAGGGTTTTGGCATCGATAACGGCGTTTTCGGCGATAATCCCGTTCTTCGCGAGGAGAAAGGCCGTCAGGCTGTAGACCTGGTCGGCCTTTAGTGAGCCTGCGGCATTGGGCGGCATTGCTCTTCGAATGTAGTCGAAGATGGTCGTCGCGTATGGCCAGTAGTTACCTATTGTGAAAGGAACATCCTTGGCATCTCCGCGGAACTTCTCATACTGGGGACCAAAAGGTGCGAAACCTTTCGGCTCGGGGCCTACCAGCACGTCGGCCACTCCACCTTCTCCGTTTGCACCGTGGCACGAAGCGCATTGAGCGGCGTAAATTGTCGCGCCTTCTGCCGGCGTGCCCTTTCCGGGCGGCAGGCCCTTACCGTCAGGCATGACAGCGATGTCCCAGGCGGCAATGAGGTCCGCCGAGGCGGGTTGCCCAAGCCCGAACCGCGGGGGAGGGGACTGGGCCGTCGATAAAACCGTCCCGATCGTAGTCAACATCAAGATGGTAAGCGTCCGCATTCTGGATTTCATTAGCTCAACCTCTCGATGGCAAACAGAACCTGACCGTCTGCTCCCACTTTCCAGCCGGTGATTGGGTTTTGGTGATAACGCGTACGCCGGCCCCGGACGCCTTGGAGCGCTGCCCAGTCCGGCTGTGCGTAACCGGTCTCGTCGACGGCCTTGCTCATGATCACGGCCGGCGCGCCGTCCCACTTCCACATCAGCCCGAAGCGTGTGTGCGCTTTGGGTAACACCGGTCCCTGCAGTACTGCCCGGGACCACGTCTTGCCGCCATCCGTGCTGATTTCAACTCGCTGAATCTTTCCTCGGCCGCTCCATGCAACTCCGCGGATCTCCATCCAGCCGGGTTCGACTGTCTGTGGATACGACGGCGATGTGATGACGGATCGCGCGTCCATGACAAAGCTGAACTGCCGCGCCGTCCCGTCGGCCAGTGGGTCAGTGTATTTCGACGTCTCTTCCCGTGTCATAAACGGTTGTGCGGCCAGGTCGAGGCGGCGAAGCCACTTCACGCTGCTGTTGCCTTCAAACCCCGGCAACAGCAAACGCGCCGGGTATCCTTGCTCGGGCCGCAGTAGTTCCCCGTTTTGCGCATAAGCGATCATCGCATCATCCAAGGCTTTCTCGATTGGGATGCTCCGCGTCATTACCGCAGCATCCTGACCTTCAGCAAGAAACCATTTCGCATCGGGCCGCACACCGACTTCTCGGAACAGCGTCGAGAGCATCACACCCGTCCACTCGCTCTGGCTCGTCAACCCACAGAGTTCCTGAGGCCGCGTCTTCTCGCCCCCCTGGCGTCCAAGATTGCCTGAGCATTCCAAAAAACAGATGCGGCTGATCGCGGGGAAACGTTTGAGATCGTTGAGCGTAAAAACCGTCGGCCGTTCGACCAGACCGTGAACCAGCAAGCGGTACGTGCGCGGATCGATTGTGGGCACGCCCGAATGATGCCGCTCGAAGTGCAGATCCGCCGGCGTTATCGTGCCGTGGAGGTCCTGCAGCGGCGTTCTCGAAACCAGGCCTGTCAGCGCACGCTTCGGCTGTTCAAACGATGATCGAGTACCGACTTCACTGGCGAGAAGTCCCGGGCTGACGGCGGCGCCCCTGTCCTGGCCACTCGCGGTCGGCGTCTTCAAGCCCAGCACGCTTGCTCCGACCGCTCCGGCCGCACCTGTCAGAACGGCCCTGCGCGACACGCGTCCAACCTGGGACGTCTTCTGTGCTCGTTTGTCCTCTTTCATGAGCTACTCCGAATTCATTTGAGAAGTTTCTGCTGCCACTCTGCTGCTTTGTCGGTTTTTCGCCACTCTTGATAGAGTCCGAGAATCGACTCTCCTGCGTCATCTAATGCAGAGCGGTTTTCCACAGGGATGGTGGGCAGCCGTCTGACCATTCCTTCATAACCAGACACGAGCAATGGTTCGGCCTCGGCGTACCGTTTTTGAGCGGCCAGGCTGGCACCCAGCAGACTCAGGCAGTTATATCGTAGCCAGGCGTCAGGATCATTTGTTTCGAAGCTCTGGGAGGCCTCTCCAAGCACCGACTCAGCTTCGGCATATTTCCTTTGTCGCAGCCGCACAAAACCTAGCGCGGTGAGCACATACCTGGTGGCCGGATGCGCCGGACCGAGTACCCTGCGCCGAGCCTCGAGAACATTGCTGAAGAGCGACGCGGCTTCCGCATATCTTCCCTGGTTGTGATACACGGTTGCAAGGTCGGTCATACTGGCGAGCGTGGCCGGGTGCTCTATGCCTGCCACGCGGCGCCGGACTTCCAGAATACCCGTGAAAAATGTCTCAGCCTGAGCATATTGACCCTCACTACGAAGTAGCGTTGCAAGCTCTGTCCTGGTGGCTAATGTGTCGGGATGCTCCTCGCCAACCAGACGGCGCTGCGAATCTAAAGCCTGATTGTAGAGCGATCGGGCTTCAGCATACTTACCCTGACTGCGATAAACGGTAGCAAGTGCGGTCACACTGCTCAATGTACGGAGGTGCTCGTGGCCCAGCACACGTCGCCGCAAATCAAGGTTCTTTGAGAAGAGTGCCTCGGCTTTCGAAAAATTACCCTGAAGCTGACTGGCCAGCGCAAGGTTGTACATCGTCGTTAGTGTATCGGGGTGGTCTTCCCCCTGTACGCGCAGGCGGGCTTCTTCAACCTTAGCGAATACGGCTTCCGCTTCTGCGTACCTGCCCTGGCTGATGTAAAACACGCCAAGGTTGCTCATGGTCGTCAAAGTGTAGAGGTGTTCATCTCCGTTGACGCGCCGGCGAATCTCCACCGCTTCGCGATAGAGAGGTTCCGCTTCCATATATTTCCCAAGATTCCGGTATGTGGCCGCGAGACCGCTGAGCGCGGTAAGGGTTGCCGGGTGCTCTTTACCTAACACACGGCGTCGGATCTCCAAAGCTTCGCGTTCGAGTGGCTCAGCCTCAGCATACCTTCCCTGAAAATTCCAAAAGAGCTCCGCGAGTTCGTGCATCGCGGTTGCTGTTTCGCGAGCTTCGCTCAAGCGACGGCGCCCATCCAGGACCTTAGTAAAGAGTTGTTCGGCTTCGACGTACTTTCCTTCGCCCTCGTAAGCCCACGCAAGCAGGCGGATCGTACTTAGAACATCACGATGATCTGGACCCAACACGCGCCGCTGCGCTTCCAGAGTTTTGGTTAACAGTGCCCTTGCCGGTGCATACTTCCCTTGCCTGTAATAAAGCAGTGCCAGATCGTTTGCGCTCGACAGTGTCTCAAGACTTTCCTCTCCCAGCGTTCGGTGCCGCAGGTCCAGTGCCCGCTCGAACTCCCGCTGTGCCTCAGGATACAGGCCCAGATCAAGGTAGGTGACGCCGATCGTTCGTCGAATCGAGGCCTCCACGGCAGGTTGTTTATCAAATTTCCCCGCGATCTGCGCGGCAGCCCGATCCAATGCGGTGCGCACCTTCAGGTCTGGATCGGGCGGCGTGTCCGGCCGAGCTTGTGTTGCGGCACTCGCCTGCGCCAGTAAATCATTTTCGAGGAATTCATTCACTGCTTTGGCGGTCGCCGCCTCGACATCGGCGCGCCGCTGCTCCGTTACGGCTCGGTTTCTTTCCACGACGGCTGCAGCCTCTGCCGCTAGTGCCCGGTTCCGTTCGGTGTTCGCTTCGAGCTCGGCGTTCAACGCACGGTCTCGATCAGCGGTAGCCGTTTTTTCAGCTGTTAAAGCCCGCACCTGCTCCTGAAGGGCAGCCTGTTCGGCACGCACGGCTCGCCCGGCCTGCCACGTGCTGGCAATGATTCCCGCGACGAGCACTGCGAACACGGCTGCAAGTCCGGTAAACAGGGCCTTCTGCCGCCGCGCTAACTTTTGCAGCTGATACGTCAGGCTCGGAGGCCGCGCGGCGATCGGCTCATCGCGAAGATGGCGCTCGATGTCTTCGGCAAGACCCGCCGCGGAGGCATACCGCCGGCTTTTGTCTTTTTCGAGCGCCTTGGCGACGATGGTTTCGATGTCCCCCCGGTATGTTCGTTCGATAGAACTGAGCAGAGGAGGATCCGCTTCCCGTATCGTCTGCACGGCTTCGTGCAGCTTTGGGCTGAGCGCGTAGGGCAGCCTTTCCGACAGCAGTTCGTAAAGGATGACGCCGAGGGCGTAGACGTCGCTACGCGTGTCCAATTCCAGCGGATCGGCCAGGACCTGCTCCGGACTCATGTAAGCGAGCGTCCCGATGAGTTGCCCCACATCCGTTTGCCGGGTCGCCTTCGCGTCGCTGTCGGTGATGTGCGCGATGCCGAAGTCGAGAATCTTGGGCTCCCCGTCTTCAGTTACCAGAATATTACTGGGCTTCAAATCGCGGTGAATGATGCCGCGTTGATGCGCATGTTGCACAGCCTCGCAGATCTTGACCATCAGCTCCAGGCGCTCTCTCGCATTCAGACGATGCGATGCGGCGTAATCGGTTAACGTCTGACCATGAATGAATTCCATGGCAAAGTAGGGCTGCGGGCCAAAGCCCGTATTCGCCGTACCCGCCTCATAGATTTGCGCGATGCCGGGATGTTGCAGTCGAGCCAACGCCTGGGACTCCTGCTCGAATCGCCGCAACAACTCTTCGCTGGAACGTCCGGCCTTAACCACCTTCACTGCAATTGTGCGCCGGGGATGCTCCTGTTTCGCTTCATAGACGACGCCCATACCGCCTTCGCCCAGAACACGAATTATTTGATAGTTGCCGATGCGGTCATTTGCCGTCAGCAAAACATCATGCGCCGCCGAATCGGTAAGAGATTCAGAGCCATTGGTGTTCACGAGAGCGAGCCGAAGCAGGCATTTCCGGCATGGCTGGCCGGGCGCGAGCTCTCCGCCGCATTTCGGGCAGCGGCTCTCGGTGCTCATTTAGAAGCCTCCAGCGCAGACAGAAGGAAGCGAATTTCATCGTCGACCTCTGCCGGATCGGCAACTGTTTCGGCGATCATCCGGCGCAGCAAAATCCCATATCTTTTTCGCGCCCGGTGCACCGCGACTCGAACAGCCCCTTCGTTGGAACTCCACTGGCGGGCGATCTCCGCGAAGGACATATCATTTCCCGTAAGAAGAGGCTTCAGCTTCTCGAACTGGTCGAGCTTGCCATCACTCGCGTACTCCTGCCGCAGGGCCGCCATGACCTCATCCAGCAGCGCCACAGCCCATTGCCGCTTGTAAAGGTTTTCCGGATTCTGATTGTCCACGGGTTCCAGTAAGTAGCGGCCTTCCGCCGTCGTCAGTTCGAGCGAAACCGGAGCCGTTCCACCGCCACGCTTCTGCGCATGGTCGCGGTCCCGCTCATTGATCAGGAAGTGCCGCACCGCCGTCAACAAGAAGGAGCGGAATCGTCCGCGAGCCGGATCAGCGGCGGATAGATAATTGTGTTCGAGGACGCGAGAGAAAAACTCCTGCGTAAGGTCCCTGGCATCGTCGACGCCGTAGCCTCGCCGCCGGATGAATGCATATACCGGATACCAATAAGCCCTGCACAACTTTGCTAACGCTGCTTCGGCGGCTAAAGTCGGGTGTTGAGCCGCGGCAATGACCATGCTCCAGGATGTCGTTTGGAATTGGGCCGCTACGCCGGGGTCCCGCGGGAACATGGAAGCAGTTTAGTGAAAACGGAAACAATGTAAAGCAAGTTCGCGCCCGCGAAAGCCCCGGCTATCGACGAGCGGATGGAGTGGCGGCGCCACGTTACGTGCCGGCGTTGCGCCACTCCAACGTACTATCTCCTCGAGCACCCCCGTGCGCGAAGATCCTCGTACAGTCCGTCGAGCTGCGTTTGTTCGGTGTCGATCTGCGACTGGAGCCTTGCGATCTCGGCCGGTGAAGTTGCCCGGGCAAGCTGCTTCCCGAGAAGAGCGATAACTGCAGTTTGGGCGTTAATCATGTTTCTAAGCATTTGGCACGGATTAGGAATAGGAGGAGTCGGGTATACAACACGGCCGGGAGCTACACAAGGCGATGTTCCTTGTTGTTGAAAGATGTCGAGGACCATCGTGGAATCCCCCGCAGTGAACGGTCTCACATGAAGGCAGGTGTTGGTTGAAGTTCCATCCAGCCACTGAAGCCGCTGAGTCGTCGCGTCGCTTCCCCAAAGTTGAGTGCCTGTCCGCACGAGTGCCGGGGCGCCTTCAGAAAATACTCCCAGATAGGTCACGTTGTTACCAAGGAGATTGGGAACGCTCATGGGATTCTTGTTCCCATCCTGCTGGATATGCCAGATGGCCAATCCATTACCGCTAGTGTCCCTGTCATAGTGGAAACCCTGCTGGTTTGCAGCACGATACTCGAGGAGGAAATATTCGCCCGTACCGCGCGCGGGGTCATACAGGATGATCGCCGAATCGCGGAACGTCGTATTCGCAGCCGCCAGAACAGGAATGGCCGGCGAATTAATGGAATAAATTTGCGGTTCTACCCATCCAAGCTGGAGTTTGTGCCAGGCATCCAGATGAACTGACTCACGTCCATCGGCGCCCCCTACCAGTGGTCCCATTAGGGAGATTCGGTTATGCAGGGCGTCTATGCCCCACCTGCCATACAAGTCGAGTGTTCCAAGGAAATGGCTGAGCTCATGCGCGATGAGAAACAGACTTGGCCTGTCGCCAACCAGTAATGGTGTGGCACACACTTGAACCGAAGAGCTGCCGGTCTTGATACACGGGGGATCCGTGGACCGCCGAGCACCGCTCGGGTAATTTTCGATGATCAACACCGCCAGTTCCCCGATGTCGACCGTCTTATCGCCGTTCTTATCAAACTGAGCAAAGTCGAAGCCTCGTGCCATTACTGCTTCGATTACTCTTGCGGGCCTTTTGTTGTCATTTGTCTCTTGACCCACGGCGGCCGGCAGTTGCACCGGACCGTAGATCCCTTGAGCGGCACGCTGCCAGAAGAACTGTCCCTTCGAGTTTTCCAGGAAGAAACCGTTCACATTCGGGGCGTTGAAAGGGTTGAAGACCAAAGAATCGTATTCGGCGTTCGTGTGGGTGAGCGGGGGAAGGCCCGCATACTCTGCCGTAACGATAAGCAGCGGAACAACCGGATATGTCATCTTCCCGTAGCCGAAGTCTTGCAGCGTGGCGCCTACCAGGAAGGAAGAAAAGACCAACGATCCCATCGCGATCAATAAAGCTACTACTGTTTTTCGATTCACGTTTGCCTCCCGAAATAGCTAGTCATTCATTTCAAATCGCTATGTACTGAAGCAAAATTCGGGGAACGTTACACGGCCCGGAGGGAACATGACGACGTTTGGAAAGATCGCGCACGCCATTGCTTTGGTGCTTTGAAACCATCGGATTACAGCGATTAAGCAATGTGCCGTAACGTCTGGGCATACGGTCTCGAAGGGTTTTTCGGGGCTTTTTTCAGATCTTCAGATTGTCATAGACCGCCGCTACAGTTGGGTTCAGGCGCGATTTCAGAGTTTTTGCGCACGGTGTTAAGGAGTTAGTTGGGTGAGATCCACTTCTCCGCGGAGCCGATCCCTCCATCTGAGATTTTATGGTTGGTAAACACTGCCAGCCTTTATGAGGACTAACCGGTGACCTGCACGTGCTTTCCGAGCACCTGGTCGGCTCCGGTTCTCATGCGGCTATCGAGGTGGCTCGCGATTGGCCGACACGGTGCTTGCGAGTAGTCTGGATCAGGCGATAGATGGAATAAGCGGTTCCCAGAAACGCGATAACAATGGAGCCGGCGACGATCGCTTGGAACTGGTCCGATTCCAGCAGCCTGATAATGCGTCGCCCGTAAATCCGCGCTAAAACCGCCGCCAAACCAAATCGGACCAAACGCGCGGAGCCGAGCGTTAGAAAAAATTTAACTTTGTTAACCTTCAGCGCGCCACACACGAGAATGAACGGGGTCAGGGGAAAGGGCGGAGGCATGAGGCCGGGAAGCGCCAGGGCAATCGCACCCTTGGTTTTGACCTTCTGCTGGACCAACTTTAGGCGGCGTTCCGAAACCCAACAGGCCAGACTGTTCTCCCCGATTTTGCGGCCCAGCCAGAACGTGACATACGCCCCGACAAGGGATCCTGAGGTCGCCAGAATGGGGAAAGCCCAAACGAGATGGGGATGCCGCGCCGTCAGGATGATGACCCCCATGTCTGTTGCGGCCGGAAGAAAGAACAACATCGACGAGTCGAGCGCTGAAAGAGCGATCAGACCGACAGGCGAGAGAAACCAGGAGAACACTGAGCCGAAGAAGCCGTGCATGACCCAATTGACGGGCACGTGCGCTGCCAATCACATTTGCGTTTGCCCACTCAAAGCGGGCGACGGTAGCGGGTGCGATCAGGAGTGAAGGACATACTCACGAGCGCCAGTCCGCGAATTAGCATCGTCGGCAAGGGTAGGTCGATTGCAGAGGCAATGATGACCCCGTTCGGCCTGCCAGGGCTTTGGGCACGGCTGCCGTACTTCACAAACCCACTGGACCTGTCGACTTGCCGCATTTCCGCGATTCCCTTTTGAGCGAAATCAAGCGAGTGTGTCCTGAGTCAAATTGAAAGGCTGTTTGTACATGACCACACTTTATCTCCGCAACCTTCCATTCTCTGCTACATCCGACTTGCTTCGGCACATTTTCGAGCAGGTCGGAACCGTCCGCTCCGCCAAAAATCATCACCGAGGTCGAAACCGGGCGCAGTAAAGGCTTCGGCTTCATCGAAATGGCTACTTCAACGGAAGCGACTGAAGCGATCTCGCGATTTAACGGTGACACTTATGATGGTCGAGTCGTTACCGTATCTCACTCGCGCGTCCGCAAATGAATTGAATCGCGCGATGGAGGCTGACAAACCGCTGCTGACGATCCAGTCGCAGCCGACGCCTGGAACAATCATTCCCTGTGGCCTGCCTGTCGAGTACCACTTTCCGATTCCCGGTCTCATTACTAGGAGCACGCTCGCCGCGAACCCAACCCTGGCGCGCATTCATGTGGTTTAGCCATCGTCATCCGCCGTTCTCCGCACTCGTGACCGGCGTTGGGCCTACACGTGCACAGGTCCTGCAGGGAAGAGAAATCAAGTGAGCAGCACCTTAGTTACTGTAAACGATGACTCGAGTGCTCCGAGGGCTAGTGACATGCTTCGTAAAGGATCGTTTTTAAGTCTTTGCCTGCTCGCGTTGGCGGGCATGGTTCATTCCGCACCGGTGGTCCAGAAAGAAGCTGTTCCGAGCGTCGACGAGATCCTGGTCCGGATGAAGTGCCACGACGAATGGCAGCAGCGGTACCTGCTCGAATACCGCGCACAACGAAAATTCCATGCCGCAAATCTGAGATTCAACGAAGACGCAACGCTTGAAGTCATGACCACATTTCGACGGCCAGCCACGCTCGAATCCTACGTGCTGCGAGCCGAGGGTTCCAAGCTGATACGGGAGCGGGTGTTTAACAAGATCCTCGAAGCGGAGACTGAAATCGAATCCGGGGCCGTCAGGCAGCAAGTGGACATTGTGCCCGAGAATTACACCTTCAGCTACATCGGTATCGAAGACTGCGCCGGCCGAAAGTGTTACACCCTCGGGATCACCCCCAAGCGAAAAGAAAAGTATCTGATTGAAGGTCAGATCTGGGTGGATGCCGAAGACTGGGGCATCGTTCGCATTCACGGCTACCCCGCGAAGAGACCGTCATTCTGGACGCGGAAAATTGAGATTGATCGCCGCTATAAACGTGTCGCCGGAATGTGGCTCAGCGACAGCACGGAATCCATCAGTGACATTCTGGTCGCGGGCCGATCCACTCTCCACATCCAGTACTCGTACGAAGCCGTCCAAACCGACGCCACCATGGACCGACTCAGTTCGACGAATCCATAGCTGTTACCCGACTCTCCCGATATGGTCGGTGGCCTTCGTGAAAAGCTCGAGGCCGTCGAGTTGAGGGACCTTCAAGCCCGAGGCGAGCACGAACGACCGCTCGGCGGGGACTACGAATACATCTCCTGTCTCAAGACGGAGCGGCGCGCCCTCACCGTCGACGGCCAGCCAGCAAGCGCCCTTCACGACTGCGGTCAGCTTGATCTTCTGGGGTGGCGGGAATCTTAGCGCCCAGGTCCCTCCCGCCTTCAAGCACCCGATGCGGACACAGCGCGCGCTCGCCAAAGTCAGAATGTCTGCGAGAGGGTCACCTTCCATTCATGAACAATGGCGCAGCCAGTCGGTACTTTCAAGCATTCATCACAATCATCAACCCCGTTGCGGCACAGGGCACCAACCGGGGCAGAATGCGCGCCTCAACGCCTTCTTCCTTCGCGCTTCGGCGATGCGAGCCTTCACCAGGCGAGGGCGAAACGACGGTCCGGGATTTCTGCGGCCCCCGCGGCGGCCAACTCCTCTGCAACGAGCTGTAGCCGCGCGGTCGCGCCCCAGCGGCCGAGATGACCCTTCGGCCGGCTGGGATTCGGAGAATCAGAGTCGGCCTTCGTTCTGCAACCGGTGCTGGATCTCGCTGAGCCGCTGTTCACCGGCCCGCAACATCGCGGGGCTGCTATGCACCGAGTACTGTCCGAGCACGAGGTCGTGTGCGTGCGGAGCCGCCGACCCAAGGACGAACTCCGTATCGGCGTCCGCATGGAAGTCGATCGCGTCATTCGACGGCTCGAAGATCGCAAGTTCACCGTTTTCCACAGTGTCAGGGACAAGGAGTTGGCCGGTGCTCAAAGCAAGCCAACAAACCGTATGGTTGATGTCTGGCTGGTAGCGCCAGGACTCGCCAGCTCGCAAGCGCACGGCCAGGTAGTTCAGCGAGGCTGCTGTCTTTAATGAACTCGTTGCCTCACCGTGGCGGCCAGCCAAAATACGCGCCGGACCGTCGCGCGCCACCGCATCAGGCGACAGATAGATGTTTTCCACTGCTCCGAGTTCTTCGTCGGGCGGCAACGCAAGCCAGAGTTGGAACCCTCTGGAACGGCCGGTGTCGCCAGGTCCACCACCGTGCCACGCTCCATGAGCTGCCTTGAACCATTCAACGCCGCCTTCGCGCAAGACACCAGTCGCTCCGGTCGAATCTTCGTAACGGACACTTCCCTCGAAGAGGTATGTCACTGTCGCAATCCCGGAGTGGGGATGCAGGCCGATCGGAGGAAAGGAGGCCTCATCCATATCGAAGAGATCCAGGAAGACGAACGGTTTCAGTAATTCACCAAGGTCGCCGGGACTCATGAGCCGCGTTACAGGGCCGTGGCGCTTTCCTCGGGTCCGACCAATAATTCTTCGCGGCGTAGAGATCCGCTTACGCATGTGCGGCCCATGAGCTTCAGCGCCTTTACCCATTTGGATGCTTTCGATGACATCAGAAACGGAACGAATAACCATGACTGCCTCCTGATACTTACTTTAAGTAACTGGTAGCTTTTGTAAAGTAGGCACTATAAAGTAAGTAAGTGAGGAGATGATTACATGCGCCGCTCGCAGGAACTTCCGCCGCATTGTCCAAAGCCCACTCACGAATTGCTGCAACTCTTAACCCGGCCCTGGACGATGCACATCCTATGGGTTCTGAGCACGTCAGGACCGACAAGATTCGGCGCGCTCCGACGCCAAATTGACGGAATATCATCACGGCTCTTAACAGAGAGGTTACGGGACTTAGAAGAGAAGGGATTTATCTACCGCCATTACGAACCGACGATCCCCCCAGCAGTGACCTATGGCCTAACTGAGCGGATGAAGGAAATCAGTGGAGCTCTCGATAAGCTGGATGAACTTGCCCATAAATGGCATGAGGAAGACGCCAAAGGTGTTCGCAAACGCAAGACACGGGCTGTGTGACGAACGCCGCCACCCTGCTGCCCCGTCCCCCCGAGCGACTCGCAACATCACGCAATTCGACAGTTTTGTGGTAACGCTGTTATGGTACTGCCTTATTCATCTGTCGTGTTATCCAGCTCTTCTTTGGGAAAACCATGAACACCATCAAGTGGCGCGCCGTTGGCTTCGGGGGATCACCGACTTCGCAACTTGTCCGGTAACGCAGCTCGGGTTTGCACGCGTTCGCTCCCTCTGCGTCGCTCCAGCAAGCATTACTTTTGTGCGATACTTTTAGCGTCGACCAACCTGCGGTTTTTGTTATGACAGACGACCGAACGTCAACGACCCTCCAGGATCAGACATCAGCAACGTCGCCCGTCTACGCGCACACTCTGTCCAGCGAGGCGGTGCTCGACGCGCTCAAGATGATCCTCATCGGCGCGCCGCTCAACCATGTCTTGACGAGTATCGCTCTCCTGATTGAGGCTCACACTGAAGGAGCGCTTTGCTCGGTTTTCCTTCTTGATGAGGGCGGTGTGCACCTGCGATACGCCGCAGCACCAAGACTGTCCGATGAGTATCGAATCGCCACGGACGGTGTGAGCATTGGCCCGCATGTCGGGTCGTGTGGCGCTGCGGCTTACCTGGGACAGCCCGTATTTGTGTCCGATGTTCTCTCCCACCCGCATTTTGCATCCTTTAGGGACCTTATCCTGCAAACGGGGATGCGGGCCTCCTGGTCGTCGCCGATCATTTCCCACGACGGCAAAGTATTGGGCACCTTCGGTATGTTTTACCGTGAAGTTCGAGAGCCGGGCCCAGCCGAAATTCAACTGATCGACGACGCCAGCCGGATTGCCGGAATTGCCATTGAGCGCGATCGATCGAAGTCCGCTTTAGCGGTGGCGTTTGAAAAGATCAAGAGCTCCGAAGCGGAACTAAGACAAATTGTCGACGTTATTCCGCAAGCGATTATCGTCCTGACTACAGATGGGAAAGCCATTTACGCAAATCGCGCGGCAGTTGAGTACACTGGGCTGTCTCTGGACGAAGTACGAGCCGACGGTTTTCACTCGCGTGTTTTCCATCCCGAGGATGTTAAAAGACTCCATGAACAACGGCGCAAAGCTCTTTCCAGTACAGTTCCTTTCGAAAATGAGCAACGAACTCTGGGGAAAGACGGCAAGTACCGTTGGTTTCTGATCCGCTACAACCCACTACTGGACGAGAGCGGAAAGGTCATTCGATGGTATGCGACCGGGACGGACATCGATGATCGTAAACGTGCCGAAGATCGTATGCGGAACGAAACCGTCGCGTTGCGCGAAGAGATCGTGCGCTCTTCCATGTTCGAGGAAATCGTCGGTTCCTCCGAGGCGCTGCGCAAGGTATTGGAGCAAGTTTCCAGAGTGGCTCCCACTGATTCTACGGTTCTCATCCAAGGTGAGACCGGAACCGGTAAAGAGTTGATTGCCCGTGCGATTCATAATCGATCAAAGCGCGCGAGTCGTGCTTTCATTCGCGTGAATTGTGGCGCGATTCCGCCTTCACTAATTGCGTCCGAACTTTTCGGACATGAAAAGGGTTCTTTCACTGGGGCGCTGCAGCGGCGTCTGGGTCGCTTCGAATCGGCCGATGGCGGAACGATTTTCCTGGATGAGATCGGAGAGTTACCCCTGGAGACCCAAGTCGCCTTGCTGCGAGTTCTCCAAGAGCGGGAATTCGAACGGGTCGGGGGTAATCAGCCGATATCGGTTGATGTGCGGGTGCTAACGGCGACCAACAAAGACTTGAATGTGGCCGTCGCTGAGGGCAAGTTTCGTGAGGATTTGTTCTACCGGCTTAATGTTTTCCCGATTCAATTGCCGGGACTCCGCGAGCGACGGGACGACATTCGGCTGTTGGCTGAATACCTCATCGATCGCTATGCCAAACGCGCCGGCAAGAGAATCACAAAAATAAGCAAGAAGGCGCTGGATCTATTGCAGGCCTACCATTGGCCGGGGAACGTCCGCGAGTTGCAGAACGTGATTGAGCGTGCGGTGATTCTGTCCGATGGCGAGACTTTTGTTGTTGATGAAACGTGGTTCGCGCCGGTATCGCCCAAATTCGCAGTGCCGGCTGTTCCCATGTTTGCGAATCTCGTGGAGCAAGAAAGAGACATGATTGAGAATGCCCTGCGGGAGGCTCGTGGACTCGTTTCGGGACCAACCGGCGCAGCAGCCAAACTTGGCATTCCGCGGCAAACCCTCGAATCCAAAATAAGGAAGTTGGGCATCGACCGCTACCGTTTCAAGGTTTTGTAGACTTCAGCCTCGCCCGCCTTACTGCAATCTCTCATTGAGCCATATCCAGACAGCAGGCAGAAGGTCGAGCCCGACGTTGCGCTGGATCTGGGCGAAGTAAGCCTGGTAGACATCGACGTAGTTCGTTTTCTCGGAGCGTGCCAGTTGAAAGGCGTCAAGCTTACCGGTTGTTCGCCCTATATACGCGATTGGATCGCCATAGAGCTTGAACGCGAACACTGATTTTCGGGTTTGCTCAACCTTTAATTACAGACCGATCGTGCCACGCCGAAATATCAGCAAACGCTGAAATCGAAGCCTTTTCCTCCAGACCACAAAGGCCATTATTCAACGGCTTGCAAGTGGCATCGCCGTTGCAACTGTCAATTACGTGTGGAGTTGGGGATCGATCCTGTCTTGTCAGAGGAGAAGCGACTTGCTCAGTCGAAGTTTGATTACAAATCAGCAAGAAGGGAGAAAAACAATGTCCAAGACACTGGAAGGAAAGATTGCGCTCATTACGGGCGGCTCGCGCGGCATTGGCGCTGCAATCGCCAAGCGCCTGGCCGCAGACGGAGCGAACGTGGCCATCACGTACATGAAAGGTGCCGACGCGGCCGCGTCGGTCGTCAAGGAGATTGAACGCGCTGGCCGAAAGGCGATCGCAATTCAGGCGGACGCCACTGATGCCGGCGCCGTCGAAGCCGCGGTCGAAAAGGCCGTCGAGACCTTCGGCGGACTTGATGTGCTTGTTAACAATGCCGGCACGGCCATTCCGAAAAGATTCGAGGAGACCACGCTGGAGGAACTGGACCGCGTGATTGACATCAATGTCCGCGGAACACTGGTCGCGACGCAGGCAGCGCTGAAGCACATGAAGAGCGGCGGTCGCATCATCATGATCGGGTCGAGTGCGGGTGAGCGTGCCCTGGTGCCCGGCCTAGTGCCCTACTCGGCCACGAAGGGAGCCGTGAAGATGTTTACCCAGGGATTGTCCAGAGAGGTAGCGAGCCGGGGCATCACGGTTAACAACGTGCAACCGGGTCCGATCGATACGGATTTGAATCCCGCCGCGGGCGAATGGGCGGTACCGCAGAAGGCCGCCACAGCACTCGACCGCTATGGGCACGCTGATGAGGTCGCCGCCCTGGTGGCGTTTGTCGCCGGGCCGGAGTCCTCGTACATTACCGGGGCGAATCTTACCGTGGATGGGGGAATGATTGCCTGAACCAACGCACAGGGAAGGCCGCCCCGATTGCGCGAATTGCGGGGAAGATCAACATGAATTCACTCTATCTGGTTCAGAACATGCCGAACGCCAAGCTGATCCTGTATCCCGACGCCAACCATGGATCTTGGTACGAGTATCACGAGGATTTTGTTTTTGAAACAAATCGGTTTCTAAATGAAAGCGACAGGATTGCTACGGTCACGACCAGCGGCGCGGCCGTAAACGAGTGACCAATAAAAAAAGGTACGTCGCATTGTCTTAGAGGAGGTTGAACGTCATGAGAGCGGACATTATTGCTGGCGCAGTATTTCCCGATTATGAGCTGACCGATCACAGGGGTAAACGTCGCAAGCTTTCGGATCTACGTTGTGTTCAAAATCTACAATGGCTACTGGTTTTTTGGCCGCCCGACTATCGAAGAGCTTCGGCAAGACTTGCGTGTTGTGCTGAGGAAATCCCGTCCCCACTGGGACATCGCCAGGCCCGAGCTGAAAGCCGACTGGGAACGGGGCGAACACGGTCGCTTTTATCCCTATGGCAAGACCTACGGGCAGGTATTTCAGGAGCAAGAATAATCGGCGAACGGAACCGATAAACGGAGGGACAATAGATGTCTACAACTCAACAACGCAATCTCCAGGGCCTGAAAGCCCTCGTCACGGGCGCAACCGCCGGCCTCGGCCGCGCGATCGCCTTACAACTCGCGCGCGATGGCGCCGACATCGCCGTGCATGGCCGCGACGCAGCGCGCGGCGCGCAGACGGTCGATGAGATCCATGGGCAGGGCGGCAGCGCCCGCTTCGTAGCGGCCGACCTCAACAACGCCGACAGCGTCACGGGTCTCGCCAAGGAGGTTGGCGACATCGACATCCTGGTCAACAATGCCGGGTTCTCGGTGTGGGGGCCCACCGAAACCTTCGAGATCGAGTCCTTCGACGCGATGTTCGCGGCCAACGTACGCGCGCCATTCTTCCTCGTCGCGGCATTCGCGCCAGGCATGGTGGCACGCGGGAGCGGGAGCATCATCAACATCGGTAGCATGGCCGGCCGCCTCGGTCTTGCCGGCGGTGCGGCGTACGGGGCCACCAAGGCCGCGGTGGCTTCATTGACGCAGGCGTGGGCCGCGGAGTACAGCCCGCGCGGTGTCAGGGTCAACACCGTCGCGCCAGGCCCTGTCTACACGCGCCCCGAGGCGCGCGCACTCTTCGATACGCTCGGGGCCACTACGGCGATGAAGCGCGCGGCCGACCCTGCGGAGATCGCCGAAGTCGTCGCCTTTCTTGCCTCGCCGCGCGCCAGCTACGTGACCGGCGCGATCGTGGCCGTCGACGGCGGCCGAACCGCGATATAGCAATCAGAGGCCTTGGCGCCGCCTCTACTGTGAGGCCGCCCACCCCGATTGATGTGCGCGAGGACCGCCGGTGTTCGCGCGTGATTACGACGCCCGCATTGTGAACCGGAAGGAGGCACGTGTGCTCAACCTAGATAGAACACCAATGGCCGATTACTCGACGGTTTCCGCCGAGACCGTACATCGAGCCCTTGATCGACGCAGTCGCATCGCGACACACTACCGGGATGTCCGTAACCTGACCGAAGCTCTGGCAGTTCCACTCTCCGCTGAGGACCAGACGGTCCAATCCATGCCCGATGCCAGCCCGACCAACTGGCATCGCGCGCACACGACGTGGTTCTTCGAAACATTCATTCTGGTTCCCCACTCTCGGGGTTATCGCATATTCGACGAGGCATTCGGCTTCATCTTAAGAGCATTCCACCAACGCTGAAGTACGAGCATGGGCTGATTGTGGCTAATGGCGACTTCGCGATAGTGCACGGTCGCTTTTCAGGTCTCGGGCAGCCGAAAAACTGGACCGCCGCGGACATCGTTCGCGTGGTTAATGGAGTGCTTGTCGAGCACTGGGACGTGATTGAGGATGAAGCGTCGCAAGGGGAGTCAAAAAGCGGTCTGCCCATGTTCGGCGACCGCTTTCCCGTGTAGTGGATCAAGAGATGTACCCCAGCGGGCTCGATGAGCGGGCTGTATAGAAGCGAGAGCCGCGGAGTCTACAGCCGCCCGTTCCAGTTATGGCCGACGGTCGAGCCAACTGGAAGGGCGCTAATATCTGCCGTACCCGCCACCACCGCGGCTTCCGGAGGATCCGCGTGATCCGAAGTCGCGCTTCTCCATGGGACGCGCTTCATTGACGGTTAGGTTCCGGCCATGGAAATCCGTCCCATTGAATTTGGAAATCGCCTGTGCAGCGGCACTGTCGTCGCTCATTTCCACAAATGCGAATCCTTTCGACCGCCCTGTGTCGCGATCCATGATGAGCTTCACAGAATCGACTGCCCCGACCTGTGCAAACATCTCGGACAGATCGGCCTCCGTAACTTGAAAAGATAAGTTTCCAACGTAAAGTCTTTTTGCCATTTTTCTTCCTGGTGAATTGATTGTTAGTTTGTTAGAGCGCGCTTTCCGCCCTTTTGAATCTTCCAATGAGTGAATCGGTACAGATGACGACAGTTCGGGCATTGCCACGCACCCGCCTTCGGATCTGCGTCAGGAGCGTGAGTCATTTCGACGATGACCGTGCATCTTACGCACTTCGTCGGCTTGCTGTATACGATGTATTCGTGGGTGTTGCGAATGTCTTCCTCCTTGGATCTTCGGATGAAAAAGCAGGTTCATGGTGACCAATCAGTACCGATCGTGTGCGCGCCGGCCGTGTGAATTACCGCCACCCGAGTTTATTCTGATCCTGGGTTTGGCTTCATTGACGGTCAGCGTTCGACCGTCAACCATTGAGCCACTTATTTCAGCAATGGCCTCGTCGGCGGCTTGTTCGTCCATGACTATAAATCCAAACCCTTTCGAACGGCCTGTCTCGCGGTCGGTTATGATCTGCACCGATTCGACACGTCCGTACTGTGCAAACGTGTTAGTGAGATCGCTCTCTGTCGTCTGAAACGGCAGATTTCCGATAAATACTTTCTTCGACATTTTTTCCTAATCTGTAAGGAACTTCCGGGACTTGGCGGTGGATGATTAAAGATCAATCTGAGACCGGTAAGGACTGGAGCTTCCGAACATGTGAATTTCAGCGGTTGATGTCAACCGCGTAACCATACGTTAACCGCCATTTTTAAACAATCCCGAATTTGCACACCGTTGTTAGCATGCGACTTGTCGTCCAAGTCGCCCATGCAATTCGCGCTGCCCGAGCGCCATCGGCCTTTCAAAACATGGATTCGGGTGTTCACTTCGACCGCGGTTTCAAGGGATGAGACCGCTAAAACCTCATCCATGACGGCCGCCATGTTGCCCGCCGCCACCGCCCCTGCCTTGCCCAAAACTCGGGACAAAAAGCATCACACACATTGCAAGAAGTCCGATGATGTTTTTCATGCGACACCTCCGATTACACTTTCGCATTTCCAGGTGCCGCAAAACCGGGGCGGTTGAATTGATGAATTGGCCGGTTAACTTGCGTGATACGGAGGGCGCCGGGAATTGGTGCTGGAGTCGATGTGCAGCAGAGTATGCATGTTGGTCGTTTTTTCCTGATTTGATCAGATTACTTTGAGCGCAATTTTCCCGCGCGTATGTCCGGTTTGGATGAGTTCGTGAGCGCGGCGCACTTCGGACAGGGGAAGCACGGTATCGACCACGGCTTGCAATTTTCCGGAGTCGACCAGTTCGGTAATCGCATTCAGGGACTCGGCCTTCATTTCATTCAGGGCCATGGTTGCCCGAACGCCGTATTTCACCGCTTCCGCTTGCGACGGAGGTTGTGCGATGGAAACCAGAATTCCGCCGCGCTTCAAGACGTTCCACGAGCGCGCTTGCGTGTCGCCACCTTGCGTATCGAAGACTGCATCCACGTCGTGCACTACGTCTTCAAAACGGCCCGCTTCATAATCGATAGCTTCGTCCGCACCCAGTTGTTTGAGATGCGCCTGATTGCGTTGCGAGGCCGTTCCGATGACATGGATTCCTTTGGCATGCGCGAGTTGCACGGCGAATCCGCCCACGCCCCCGGTCGCGCCGTGGATAAGCACCTTCTGGCCCGCTTTTAATCCGGCTGTTTCAAACAACGCTTTCCAAGCCGTGAGGCTCGCTGACGCTATGGCCGCTGCATGAATGTGATCCACCGACTTCGGTTTGGCCACCGTCATCGATTCTTTCAAGGCGATATATTCTGCATAGGCGCCTAGCGCATAGCCATACACTTCGTCTCCTACTTTCCAGCGCGTGACACCTTCGCCGAGCGTGTCAATCACGCCGGAAAAATCGAATCCCAAGGTGAGCGGTAGAGGAATATCCTTTCCGAAAAAACCGCTGCGGAGCTTCCAGTCAGCCGGATTGACCGCGCTTGCGTAGATCCGGATCAGAACCTCACCGGCCTTGGGCGCGGGCCGTGGGGCATCTTCGTAGCGTAATTCTTCCGGACCGCCGAACGCATGGATGCGCACGGCTTTCATGGTGGCTTTTGCATCATTGGTTGAAGTCATCCTTATTTGCTCCTGGTTGTCCTGCCGTTGTCCAATCAAATCATTTTTAGTGAGAGCACACAAGGGGCCAAAGTGATTCACATTTCTTTGAAATGACCGGGGTTGACGGAGTTCTTCAAGTACCTTACCGCTCGCGTTCTCGAGCGCGACCCGTTGAGGTTCAAAGCGAGATCTTCGATCCGGAGAGCCGAAAGGGCAGTGAGAAGCCTTCTCGTTGCGAAGGTCGACTGTGATTGTGATGACCATGCTCGCCCAATCATCGAACATTCGTTCCAAGTCACAGGTTGCCATGACACTTTCCTTAGGTGCTCGTATCTGATTTCTGATCGCGGAGGGTCGATCCCATCACCGTCGCCACGCGTAGTACCTCGGCGACGCTCCACGCTTGCGCGCAACAACCACGCGGTGTGTAGGGCGGCTCCGCGTCGAAGATCTCGCTGATGCTGCCGATGCAGGCACTCGCGAGGTGCTGTCCAAGACTCACCGTGGTGCCCAGCAATTCCTCGATCCTATCGGGGTACACGCGGCGCCACGCGTCGAAGAATGGGCCGATCAGCCACGGCCAGACCGTTCCCTGGTGATACGCCATATCTCTTGCGCGCAGATCGCCGAAATACTGTGGTTGATAGTTGGGGTGATCCGGGGCGAGCGAGCGTAGCCCGTATGGCGTGAGCAACCGATCGTGTGCCACGTCGACGACGGATTGCCAGCGCTGCTGATCGAGGACGGGGTGCGGCAGCGAGATCGCGAACAGTTGATTCGGCCTGATCGAATCGTCGTCACCTTCCTCGCCATCCACCACATCGAACAGGGCACCCGCACGCTCGTTCCAGAACCGCGCGTTGAACGATTCGCGAACGCGATCCGCGAGAGCCCGGTAGCGTTGCTCCGCTTCCGCATCGCGAAGTTCGGTGCCGGTCCACTCCTCCATCAGACGCAGCGCGTTGTACCAGAGAGCCTCGATCTCGACGGCTTTGCCGCGTCTCGGTGTGACGACCAGATCGCCGACCTTAGCATCCATCCACGTCAACTGGTATCCGGCGGCCCCCTGCATCAGCAGACCATCGGCGGGATCGACCTGGATCCCGAAGCGAGTGCCGCGCTGATGCTGAGTGATGATCTGTTCGAACAGCGGAAAAAGGCGGCGGAGCGTGTCGCGATCACCGCTCACGTCCACGTAGCGCTTCGTCGCATGGAAGAACCACAGCGTTGCATCGGCGGTGTGATAGAGCCCCTCACCCTTCCCCTCCGGAAACATGTTGGGGATGAGGCCGTCCTTCAGATACTCCGCGAAGGTCCGCAGGATGTATCCGGCTTCTGCTGTGCGGCCCGTCGCGAGGGTCAGGCCCTCGAGGCTGATCATCGTGTCGCGTCCCCAGTCCGTGAACCAGGGATAGCCCGCGATGATTGTGCGCTCTTCGTCGCCGAGGGCGTGCGCCAGGGCGGCATCCTCGAGCCGGCCCGCAGGGTGGATCAGGAACTGGTCAGCGGCAAGGACGAGCTCCGAGCCGACACTCGTATGGAGCGCCGGGTTCGCCATTTCGACGAGCCGTTCACGCCGTGCGCGTTCCGCGGCGAGCGCCACCGCCGGTGAAAGCGCGTTGATCGTGCGCCAATCCTCGACGGATGCGACCAGCGCGGCTGGAACACCGACTTCGAGATCGGCGCGGAACGTTCCGGGACTGTAGAGATCGCCTGTTGCGTCATAGCCGCGGGACTGTTCGATGAGGTATGTCACATTCCGGATTCGGCGCTCGTCGATCGAGAATTTCGCATCGGCGCAGACCAGCTTGATTCGCAGTGGCGGCAGGCCGACGTCCAGAGTGTCTTCGATCTCGTAGCGGCCGCCGATTATGCGCAGCGCATATTCCCCATCGATCGGCCCGGCGAGCGTTCCCTCATGAGGGCGGAAATGGATCCAGGGCTCGACGGTAACCTGCAGTCTGCCTGTACCGCTGATTCGTTCACAGGTGACGAACACGGTGTTCTGCCTGTGCGGCATGATGACGCGTGTTTCGATCACGTGACCATGGTGCTCGTACGTCCACACCGGAATCCCGAGTTCGAGCCGGAACTCGCGCAGCGTGGCGAGCGGCGCGCCGGCACCGTCCGGGTCCGGTTGCTCCGAGAGCTGCGCGCGGCCTTCGTCCGTAGAGATGATCACGCGCAAATGGTTGAGCATCATCGTTCGGCCGCGCGGAGCAGGCAGCGCCGCCACCAGGTACCCGTGGAAGCGACGGGTCACCAGTCCGGTCATCGTTCCGGACGCGTATCCGCCGAGGCCGTTCGTCACGAGCCACTCCGGCGCTCCCTCCGACGCCAGCTGTGTATCGGGATCGACGGTGGTGGATTGGATTCCTTCGATCGTCGGTTGAGCGCCGACGCCGATCCACCGAAGTGTCGTTCTTCTCTGCACCATGATGTGGGCTACCTGACTCTATTTCAGCGCGATTCAACGAACGCGGGCTAAAGCCACGCGACTACGACGTTGGCAACAACATTCCGGCATGCATGCAAACGCTCCGTAAGGGCTATTGCTGCCACCCGCCCCCCAAAGCCTTGTAGAGCTGAACCATGGCCTGCAGTTCGTCACGCCTGGTTTGAGCCAGTGCCAATTCGGCGGTGAACAGGTCGCGGTCGGCATCCAGAGCATTGAGAAGAGTATCGACTCCTCCTCGATACCTCATGTAGGCCAGACGCGACCGGTCCTGCAGCGCGGCGACCAGAAGTTCCTGCTGTGTGCGGATTTCCTTCACTCGGCGATGTTGAACGAGCGCATCCGAAACTTCGCGGAACGCCGTTTCGATGGTTTTTTCATATTGGACCAACGCAATCTCCCGCTGGGCCTCCCTCAATTTGACAGTCGACCGGATGCGGCCGCCCTCGAAGATCGGTTGGAGGATCTGGGGGACAAACTGCCATGCCCGGGCCGGGCCGGTGAACAGGTTGGACAGTTGGTCGGTTTCGGAACCCAGATAACCCGTCAAGGTGATCTGGGGAAAGTACGCCGCTTTGGCGACGCCAATGATGGCGTTGGCGGCGATGAGATTCTGCTCCGCCGCCAGGATGTCCGGCCGCCGTTCGAGCAGCGATGAAGGCAATCCCGGGGGCACAGAGGGTAATTGCGGCTGTTCGGTCAGGGGGAGACCACGGACCACGGCGCCCGGGCTCAACCCGAGCAGCAGTTGGATCTGGTTCTCAGTCTGCTCGATCAGCCGCTCGACATCGGGAATCGTCTGGGCGGCGCCGTAAACCAGTTGTTCGGCCTGGCGGAGATCCAGCAATGTCGCGACGCCACCGCGTTGCCGCACCTCGATCAGGCGGCGCGAATCTTCGCGTGTCGCCAGCGTGTGCCTGGCAATCTCCAACTCCATGTCCAGTTCGAGCAGGCTGAAATATGCAGCCGCTACATCGCTCACGAGAGTCGTGACAACGGTCTTTCGATTCTCTTCCGCAAGGAGCAAATTGGCTCGGTCCGATTCGGTCGCGCGCCGCAGCTGGCCCCAGGCGTCAACTTCAAAGGAGAGCAGGTTAAGCAAAACGCTGCCGAATGTTCTTTTCTGGTCGAAGCCGAAAGGGAGCTGGAATGCGCCATTCGTGGAAAGGCGAAGGTTTGTGATATCGGCAGTGACGTTGATGCTGGGGAACTGGTCGGCTCGCGTGATGCCCAGATTTGCACGCGCGGCGTCCACTCGTGCGACCGCATCACGAAGATCGTAGTTTTGTCTAAGCGTGGTGCGGATCAGTTCCTGCAGCCGTTCGTCTTTAAAGACTTCGAACCATTTGAGATCGGCGAGCGATGTGACGTCGGCCGGCTGCGTTTCATCGCCACCGCCGCGAAAAACATCCGGAGGATGGATCAAGGGCCTACGATAGTTGGGACCCACCTTGCATCCCAGTACCAGGATGGTTGTCAGCGCAGCGAGCATGTATCGGGGTTTCACAGGTTTTGTTTGTTAGCCTTCCCCGGCAGCGGGTTCCGGTCCCTGGCTGCCGAGCTCTTTTTGCCTGCCTGTTCCGGTCAGTCGTTCCACGACATAGAACGTCGCCGGGATAAGGAAGACGGCGAGACCCGTTGCGGCCATCATGCCGACGATTACTACCGTGCCTAGTGTACGGCGCGCCGCTGCGCCTGATCCCGTCGCGATCCACAACGGAGTGCAGCCTAGAATAAACGCGAACGAAGTCATCAGAATCGGGCGCAAACGCAGCCGCGCTCCCTCGAGTGCCGCGTCCATGAGATCGCGGCCTTTCTCCAATTCAAGCTTCGCGAACTCGACGATAAGGATCGCGTTCTTGGCGGCCAAACCGATGAGCACAATAAGACCAATCTGCGCGTACACGTCGAGTACGTAGCTCCGGAGCAGGAGTCCGACGAAGGCTCCGAAGACGGCGATCGGCACGGTCAACAAGACCGAGAATGGCAGCGGCCAGCTTTCATAGAGCGCCGCCAGAATCAGGAACACAAAGACGAGCGACAAGGCGAACGACGTCATCGCGGACCCCGCAGCATGCTGTTCCTGATACGACAGATCCGCCCATTCGTAGCCCATCTCCGGGGGAAGCACCTTCGACGCAACTTCTTCCAGCGCGGTCATGGCCTGACCGGAGCTGTAGCCAGGCGCGGGTCCGCCGATGACCTGGGCGGCGCGGTAGAGATTGAAACGGTTCGTGTATTCCGGCCCGCTGATACTGCGCGTCGTGACCAGTGCCGAGAGCGGAACCGCGCGGCCGTTTTTGTTGCGAACGTAGTATCGGGCGATGTCCTGCTCACTCTGCCGCTTCCCGCCTTCCGCCTGCAGATACACTCGCCACTGCCGGCCGAAGCGGTTGAACTGGTTCAGGAAAAGACCCCCGAGATAAGCCTGCAGTGTTTGATAGACATCGGCTACGGCCACTTCCTGTTTCAGGACCTTGTCACGATCCACGTCCACGTAGACCTGGGGGACAGAGGCTGAAAATTGTGAAGAAACGCCGGCGAGCTCCGGACGCTTGCCGCACGCTTCAAGAAACTTCTGCAGATTTTCGGCAAGAAGTTCCACGGACCCTCCGCTGCGGTCCTGGAGCCAGAACGAGAAACCTCCGGCGCTGCCCAATCCCGGAATCGAGGGCGGCATGAAAGCGAAGGCGATTGCTTCCGGAACTTGACCGGACAAAGCTTGATTTATCGTTGCAACGATACTCTTTGCTTCAAGCCGGCTGGAAGTACGCTCGTGCCAGGGCTTCAGACCCATGAAGAAGAAGCCCTGATAGCTTGCGGAGGTGCGCGTCAGCAGGCTGAAGCCGCCAATGGTGTTGTACGCCTGCACGCCTTCGGTCTCGTGGAGTATCTGCTCGATCTTCTTCAACACCTGTTCTGTTCTTTCCAGTGAAGCCGCAGCCGGCAGTTGCACGTTCAGAAACGCGTATCCGTAGTCCTCTTCCGGAAGAAAACCTGTCGGAAGCCGCCAGCCGATAAGACCATCCACAACCACGAACCCCGCCAGGACGATCATCGCGAGCCCCGCCTTGCGGATCAGAACGTGGCTCCAGTTCACATATCCATGCGTTGCTCGTGTGAATACCCGGTTGAACCAGCCGAAAAAGCGGGCCAGGATGCCTCTGGATTCCTGCTTCGGTCTCAGCAGGATCGCGGAAAGCGCAGGAGAGAGGGTCAACGCGTTGAAGGCCGAAATGAGAACAGAAACGGCAATGGTCACGGCGAACTGATTGTTCAGCCTGCCCTGAATGCCGCCCATGAACGCTACCGGCAGGAAGACTGAAGCCAGGATCAGCGCAATGCCGATCACCGGCCCCGAGACCTCCTTCATCGCCTGGAGCGTGGCTTCGCGCGGCGGCGTACCCTCCTCGATATGGCGCTGAACCGCTTCGACGACGACAATGGCATCGTCGACCACAAGGCCGATCGCGAGCACGAAGGCGAAAAGCGAAAGCGTGTTGATCGAGAATCCCAAAAAAGGAAACACGGCGAATGTGCCGATCAGCGATACCGGAACGGCGATCATCGGGATCAGCGTCGCACGCCAGTTCTGCAGGAAGACAAAGACGACGATAATCACAAGAATCAGTGCCGCGATAAGCGTGAACACGATCTCGCGAATACCCTCGGTCACCGCCAGTGTTGTGTCGAGAGATATGGCGTAGTCCAGGTCCGGCGGAAATCGCTTCTTCAATTCCACCATCGATTTCTTGAGGCCATCAGCGACCGCCAGCGCATTGGTGCCGGGAGTCTGAAAGACGGCGATGACGGCGGCGGGTTGGCCGTTCAGGCGTGATGACTGCTGGTAGTTCAGGGCGCCGAGCTCAATTCGGGCGACATCCTTTAACCGCACCACGGAGCCGTCCGGCAGGGACCGCACAACGATCTGGCCGAATTCCTCCGGGGTTTGAAGCCGTCCCTGCGCGCGGACGGTGTAGGTCTTGTCCAAGCCTGCCGGCGCCGGTGCCCCGCCCACCTGGCCCGAGGGATTGACGGCGCTCTGCTGTCTCACCGCGCTGGCCAGGTCCGGAACGCCGAGACCGAGCCTGGCGAGAACATCAGGATTGACCCAGATGCGCATGGCGTAATCGCTGGCTCCGAACAGCGTCACCTGGCCGACCCCCGGCACCCGATACAGGACGTCGTTGACGTTGATGTTCGCGTAGTTGGCGAGGAAGAGCGAATCGTAAGTCCGGTTGGGCGAGTAAAGCGAGATGACGAGCATCGGCAGCCCGGTGGATTTCCGAGTCGTTAATCCGTACTGGATGACATCGGCCGGCAGGTTTGGCTGGGCCTGTGCAATGCGGTTCTGCACGTTGACCTGATCGATGTTGACGTCGGTCGCAACGTCGAACGTGACGAACAACTGCTCTGTGCCGTCGTTCGCATTCGTGGACTGCATATAAAGCATGTTGTCCACGCCGTTCATCTGTTGCTCCAGCGGAGTGGAGAGCGACTGCTCGATAGTGACGGCATCCGCTCCCGTGTAGGTGGTCGAGACAATGATCTGCGGCGGTACAATTTCAGGAAACTGCGCCAGCGGCAATCCCAGCATGGCGATGAGACCGCCAAGCACGGTGATGATCGCGATCACCATCGCCACGATCGGCCGGTTGATGAAGAAGTTCGAAATCATTTATTTAAACGGCTTCGGGTTGACGATCATGCCGGGTCTTACTTTTTGCGTTCCCTCGACTACAACCTTTTCGCCGGCCTTCAATCCCTCTTCAATGATCCACTTCGAGCCGATGCGCTCACCAACCTTGACTGTGCGGGTGCTGACGTGGTTGCCGCCGTCGACAACAGCGATCTGATAGGCGCCTTGCAGCTCGGTAACCGCGCGCTGCGGCACGAGCAGCGCGCCCGTTTTGATTTCCTTCACCGCGCGAATGCGGCCGTATTGACCCGGCCTCAGGATGTTCCCCGGATTGGGAAACAGCCCCGCAAGTCGTATGGCGCCGGTCTCCACATTGACCTCGCGGTCGGCCACGTAGAACCGGCCCTTGCTCCCGTAGACGCTGCCATCGGCCAGCACTAACTCCAGCTCAATTGCCCGCTCCAGCGCCTTCCGTTCGCTTTCCGTAGGATTGGTGCGGACGTAGTTCAGATACTCCTGCTCGCTGACCGTGAAGTAGGCTTTGATGGGATCCACTGTCGACACGGTCGTCAAACTGTCGCTGCTTGGGCTAACGAGATTGCCGACCTGCGCGCGCGCCAGTCCCGCAACGCCATCGACCGGCGAAACGATCCTCGTGAAACCGAGGTCGAGCTCGGCAGTTGCTTGAGCAGCTTCGGCAGCTTGGATGGCCGCTTTCGCCGTTTCGACTTTCGCCCTGGCAGCCGCGACCGCGGCCCTCGCGGCGAGATCGGCCTGGACGGCATTATCGAGCTCCTGGGCCGTGATGGCGCCTGCTTTTGCCAGCGGCGTATAACGTTTGACGTCGAGCTCGGTCTTGCCCTGATTCGCCATGGCGCCCTCGACACCGGCGCTGGCTTCAAACAACTGACTTTGTGTTTGTGCAAGCTGCCCTTTTGCCCGAGCGACTGTCGCCTGAAAAGGCCGCTGATCAATTTCAAAGAGTGGCTGACCTTTCCTGACAAAAGAACCCTCTGTGTAAACCTGCCTGAGCAGATATCCGGTCACTTGTGCCTTTATATCTGCGTTGACCATCCCGTCCAGTATTGCGATCCACTCCCCGTAGATAGGAACGTCCCTCTGCTCGACAGGCGCCACTTCGACCTCGAGCGGTCCCGCCGCCTGCGTTTGCTCTGGATTCGAGCAGCCCTGAGCGACAAGCAGAGCAAAGCTGAGGAGGCAGATCTCCTTTGAAAACATCACAACAGTTTTAAAAAACCTCGGAGTCAGACTTCTGCAGCAGTAGAGACGTTCAGACCAGTCAAGCGGGCGGATTCTTCAGCAGCGGTTCTCGTAGCAACCGGACTGCCGGATTGGGTTCGCTCCTGATGCTCACAGTTTTCGGGGATCTTGGATGCGTTGTCTTGACTGGAGGAGTTCCTGGTGCCATTTAGTGGCAGAAAACTTCCACAAACTTGGGAGATCGCCTCCTCGCACCGCCTTCGGGGTGCGTGGATTATTTGGGACACGACTTTGATCGCCCATAGGGAGCGACATCAGGGCTCCATAAAGCAGATTCCTGGCCTTGAACTCTCAGCGCGAGTTGCAGCGATATCGAGATCGGTTGGTTCGCTCCGGATTTGCGCTTGCGCTTCTGAGGTGGGGGCCCGACGAAGCTATCGATCAACCTGCACTGTCATTCGATGTTCATCTGGAGAGTGAATCTCGAAACCCTCACGTCCAGCATACGCGAGGGAGAAATACGTCAAAGCCAGTGAAACCTCAGTCATCAAGTAGGAACTGCGGAACCGGCGTGTGACGGGTTCATCCTACGAGCGGTTCCTTATGTCCCGGCACAAAAATACGTTAATGGGAGGCGATCATATTGATGTGGATTAATTTCGCGGAGGAGTGTCGTGAATCCTTCTAACGTGCTGCTGTTGGCGTTTCTCATTGGCGTCATAGGCGGATTACGTTCTATGACGGCGCCAGCCATCGTGGCCTGGGCTGCTCACCGAGGCCGGCTCAACCTTCTTAACTCGTCGCTCTCCTTTATGGGATCCACTCCTGCTGTCGCTGTTTTCATCCTGGGCGCTCTCTTTGAGCTGGTCGTTGATAAGCTCCCATCGACTCCGAAACGCACAGAACGTGTCGGGCTCATCGGCCGCAGCGTGCTCGGTGGTCTGTGCGGTGCGGCTGTCGCGGCCGGCGGTTCGCAGTCGATCGCATTGGGCGCCCTTCTTGGCGCGGCCGGTGGGATCGCCGGCGCGTTCGCAGGCTACGAGGTTCGCACGCGCCTCGTGCGTGCGCTCAGGGTCCCGGACTTCGTCATCGCTCTCCTGGAAGACGCAACAGCGATCGCCGGGGGATTTCTAATTGTGTCGCGCTTCTAAGCGCGCTGGAAACGGAGGTTCGCTTATGGCTATCTTGAAAGTTCCTGTCAATTCATCAGATCACGTGCAAGGACCGGATGATGCACTGCAAAACGACGGAGTGAGAGGAGAATGAGCTCCAAATGTGATCTCCGGCGTCAGGCCGGTTTGGTGAAGTTTACTTTTGGATAAACTCGATCTTGAAGATCATTTTCATGTCAAACATTGCCTCAGGGGGATTTCCAATCCCGGAACCTTGGACATACCTACCTGCGGAACCGCGAGTCATGATATTCCCGTGCTTACAAGTTGCTTGCCGCCCTACGCGAGAAAGCTCACCAGTTCGCTAGTCACATGGTCTGCGTGTGTCCACAGCACGCCATGCTGGCCGCCTGGAAGTTCGACGAACTTGGCGCCCTTGATCATTTTCGCTTGCCTCCTGGACGTGGCATCCGGCGGCAGAATGCGATCGGCATCGCCGTGCACGATGAGCGTAGGAACATTGTTCTTGGGTATGTCCTTGCGAAAGTATTCCCTCCCTACGGATTGTCGGCGGCTTTCACGAGATAGGGCCCAAGCGTGCCGATCAACACTGCTTTCCGCAGCCGCTTCGTGCTGTATTTGCCGATGTATCTTGTAACCTCGCCAGTGCCCATGGAGAAGCCGACGAGGGATACGCTGGTGAGATTCAACGTAGTCATGACGGCGTCGAGATCGGCCGCAAAGGTGTCGTAGTTGTATCCCACCGTTGGCTGGCTGGACCTGCCGAAACCGCGTCGATCATAGGTGATGACACGATGAGCACTCAGCAGCACTGCGGTTTGCTTTTCCCATGACGACCCACTCAATGGCCATCCGTGAATGAGCACGACCGGGGAGCCGGAACCGTGGTCCTCGTAGTAGTTCAATCGGCGTAGAGTTCTCTTGTCCGACCTTGATAAAGCTGTTCACGTGGTTACTCCTTTTATTGATTCTTCCGCAGTTGTTCTTGGCGGCGGCAGCTACCTGTTCCGGCTCGAATCCGAACTTCCGCTGCAATTCCTTTAACGGGGCGGAAGCTCCGAACGTGTGCATCCCGATAACCTGACCAGACGTCCCGACATATCGTTCCCAACCAAACGTGGAGGCCTGCTCTACGGCGACGCGGGCGCTGACCCTCGGCGGCAAGACGGTGTCCCGGTATTCTTTCGTCTGGTGATCGAAAATTTCCCACGAAGGTCAAGGTCGTCCTGTTCGAGGGTGCGAGATCTGCAGAACCACCGAGAAACCAGGGAATATTTTGCGCAAGCATGTTCAGCACTTTGCCTGACGCATCACGCCCCGCTATGCCCTTCGAATCCGGCGGAAAGACAGGAAGGCTGGCATGGGGTGAATCTGTTCCGGGCGCAGCGGTGTGTGCCCGAGCAGATTTTCGTGCAGATGCGTCAGGTTTCGTTCGGGATCTTCGACCGGACCGATTCGCTCATCTACTTGCACAAGCTGCACGGCATCCCACGGGACTTCCTCGTGCACCGAGCGCTCGGAGCATCAACCATGGTGTGCTGCCGCCGCTTAAAGCTGCTACGAAGCGCCACGAGCAGCAATCGCAGCACGGGACTCTGCTGCAATAAAAACAGCGGCCGCGCGGGACACTGACGCCGCATCGGGAAATATTTCAATCTTCACCGCGTTTTTCCCAGTCAACCGGCTTTTCTGCTGAGATCAAGGTTCTGTGGGCCGATGATTGGATTGTGCCAACCTCCATCGGGCGTCACTCGCTCGGTCTCACGCGGCCCCCAGGTATTCACTTCGTAGTCGTAGACAGGT
>Ga0137394_10000113_pt1 | contig 54368 bp, 30 predicted proteins | sample czobulk116metaG_FD_108278 | JGI IMG/M metagenome (GOLD analysis project Ga0137394, IMG submission 108278) | Vadose zone soil microbial communities from Angelo Coast Range Reserve, California, USA - czobulk1.16 metaG | ecosystem: Environmental > Terrestrial > Soil > Vadose zone | place: USA... | reverse complement strand
CTATCAGACGCCACCTCTCGCCGTCGTCTCGACAGACTCTCCAATCGCCTCACCAAAATAGTTATCGAAGCGCGCAAACTACGTACGCCCTGACAACGGGCAGAGATTGGCCGGTTATGTCGGCAACTCGGAAACTGGCGATTGATATTGCGCTTCCCTGCCGACACGGTCGAAACCGACAAACACGGGATTCCGAGCGCGAACCGTGACGCGTCAATCGCCTTCCATCCCTCAAGAATATTTCCCAAACCTGCGCCGCGGATTAAGGCCGCATTTCACTAATCTGCTAACGCAATTTCGGACCACGATCACTTCTCCGGGATCGGTTGAAACGGCCGTGGTGATTGTTGGTCATTCGCTTTTATCGGCATCAATTCATTTCAGCTTTCCTTGTTTTGTGGCCGCTCTCGAACCGCCGTTCACTTCCGGTTATACTGAACATGGCAGGCGAACTAATCCTTAGGCGTCCCAGATGAGTGAACTGGAGCAACTGTTGGCGACTCTCACCGAGCCGATCGGTGACCAGTACCCACGCCCGTGGATGAGCGCGCTCGACGAACCCGAAACCGCCGAAGTATTCATAGTCGGACAGAACCAAGCGAAGCGCTTTCCTGACACAGTGTCACACCAGCGCTTCGTCGATTCCCTGTATAACCGAAATGGTGAAACTGGTCGCGCTCTGTATGACGAGATAACGGGGTGCAAGCCGTCGAAGACACGGGCGCGCCTTGACGCTCTGGCCAGCCAGTTGTGCTTCGCGCGGACGCTCGAAACGAATGTGGTGTGCTTCTCAACCGAGTCCGCACGCGAACTGGACGACACTGTCAATGCAGAGGGCCGTACCCGTGGCGCGAAGGTCTTCGAGACCATCCTCGCTTATATCCAACCGAAGCTGTTGATTACCCATGGCGTTGGGACCTTGAAGCTCGCTGCCGAGCTTGTGCCGGGTTTCCCTGGCGCCCTGCGACCGGCCGAAACCGCCGACGAGCTACGGCCGCGTCAGATCCGCCTATCTCCGCTGGGCTCGACCCTAAACACCACGCTCATTGCCATACCAACTCAATCAGTTCATCAAGCACTCTTTAAGAACTGGGCCACGCATTGGCCTTCAATCGAACGCCGCCTTGTGTACTTCGTCCGCCAACTCGTGTGAACGGTCAACGGGGCGCAACATCGGCACCCATCTCTGCGGCGACAGCTCGTTTCGCACGTATTGTCGGCGGCTCGTAGAAGTGCATTTCTGATCGTGGCGTCCGCGCACATTCCCGTTCAGGCGGTATTACGCCAAGTGGGCGGTCACGCCTGCTTCAACGATAAATGAAATGTAGAGAACGTAGGAGGCATAAGGGAGGGCTTGATCACTCGCTTTTCACGGTTCATCACACGAACGCGAGAGCACTCAAAAATCTCGCCGATATCTGAATCACCACAGCTTATAGAGACCGTATCAAGGCGCTCATTGGCAGGCGGCGTGTACCGAGCATTGCTTTCGGACGCCTTGGCAGTTTTGAAGGCGATAAGCGCCCGCGCGCTGGTAACGTAGAGTCTGGAGCTGTTGTTCCCATAATCGGATAGTCCAAGGAAATCATATGTTGACTTACCGTTCGCCAGCCGTTGAATCGCAGAAAGGATATTATAGGTTAACCGGGGCACGGGCGCTATTGAAGGAGTTGAGGACTTCGGTGCTGATTTCTCCTGATATGCCAATGAAACCGTAGCGGCCAGAAACATAATAACCGCAAGAAGAGCCGTCCGCATCCATCCCATATGATCCCTCGCATTCATCGAGACAATCCCAGCAGGTATCCATGTGCCCATAAATCCTCTTTTGTCTTTGTGCATCAGTAATTCATACTCCTCGAATTCCTAGAACTTGGATTCAGGGCAAAGGCGGTCAGACCTCCATCCGAAATACTATTGATGACGTCTGCTCAATAGGGCGATCTCGTTTGCGAGTTAGGTTTCCATCGCTCCTCGGGCCGCGCGGCTCAACCTCACAGTGCGTCGTATCCCAACTTGGAATAGTTCCTTGCGAGTCGGTAACGCGAAAATCGATTTGCCGAATCGCCGGGCCGCACACGTTTGTACGTGCGGACTCGGAATGACCTCTTGTGTCGTGGCACCCAGTGGCACCCTGCACCAGAAATGAGCAAGGGCCCGGCAAAGCCGAGCCCTAAATAGTTGATTCGAAATGGGACCGACCGGTCTCGAACCGATGACCTCCTGCGTGTGAAGCAGGCGCTCTTCCAACTGAGCTACGATCCCGGTCACTGCACCCGCAATTTATATCACGAACCTTTCGTCATGGTTAGAAATGTGCATTGCCCGGCGCGAGCCTCGGATAATCCCTTTTCTACGATTAATACAGGAGCTTCAGGAAGTAGACCTCAATCCGAACGGAAAACGGAATTTGCGTTCGGAAAAAGTGCCTCGATGACGGACAAAAAATACATCGAAAGAACTATGTCGGGAATGCGGTTTGACTGCCCCGTCCGCGTCGAATTCGTTTTGCACCGGCTCGTGTCCTAACAAAGTCAATGGAAAAACCCTTTGAAAACGGGGCTGAGCGTAACGTCCGGCAGTGTTTGAGATCGTACACGGGCAATCCGACGGCGTTGTTCGTATTCATCTGGAATCTCGCATGCAAATTAATTGAGCCATAAGGGAAAGGGGAGAGCCACCACTGGCACACTTAAATTGCCGGAGGAAGCCGAACCTTCTCGGGGACAGTCACTGTGAACCTGGCGACGGCACTGCGGCTCCTCGCCAATGTTCCTTTTTACCGTAACAGCCACACCAACGAGCATGTTGCCCATGCTCGGCAGCATGAATGTGCCTGCTGCAGCGGTTACTGGCGGCTATCAGCCTTCAGAACCTGCGGGTGACAGGGCTCCCCGGGGGCGGCCCCCCTCTCGAACAGCCGGGTTTGGTACAGTGGCTAGTATTTTAGATATCACAAATCAATTGCCGGACGAGGAAGCTTGTCTCGGATACATCGAAAGGCTGCGGTGGCCTGAGGGCGTAGCGTGTCTCAGGTGTGCGGAAAAGAAGATTTCACGAATCAGTTCGCGCGGCAAAACGGGAAAACCGCGACATCTCTTTCAGTGCCTGACCTGCCGGACTCAATTTACTGTAAGAACCGGAACGATTTTCCAGGATTCGCATTTGCCTTTGACTACCTGGTTCAAGGCGATCACGGTGGTCAGCGGCTCGAAGAGAAAAATGAATCCAACCAGGCTCATGCGTGAACTGAACGTGCAATATCGGACGGCCTCCTCTTTGTTACTTCGGATTCAAAAAGCGCTGGAGAGTGGAGGCCGGCTGGAGATTTGAGCATACGACTGTTTACGTCTCTTCCGCGTCCCGTTTTCGTAATCTTCCGACGGCATTTGGCGTTCGATTCAAGTAGTATTTTCAATAACTTCATCGCTAAAACGGAATAGTCGTTTCTGACTCCCCAAGGGCCTCATTTTTCTGCGCCAAATACGAAAAATACAAGTACTTGGGGAGAAATTTGTTGACATATGTCTATGCCGAGTTTAAAAAGGCACGCTCCCTCCCACACAAGAAGGACTCTTGCCAGGAAGGAAGCCAAGCGGTGCCACGGAGGGCTTTTTTACAGCCGCGCTTTAAAAGAGGGTCCACATGGCGTTAAGTAGTGAAAATTCCCACGGTGATAATTTGCTTTGGTATGCCTTGTATGTCCGTCAGCGCTACGAAAAGATCGTGGCTTCGAATCTGGAAAGTAAAGGTTATGAAGTTTTCTTACCGAGCTATCAATCCAAGAGGCGTTGGTCGGATCGGACAAAAGTAATCGATCGCCCTTTGTTTGCAGGATATGCCTTTTGCCGCTTTGATTTTCAGGAACGTTTGCCAATTCTGACCGTTCCCGGAGTAAATTTCATTGTCGGATTCGGGAAAACACCAACTCCCGTTGACGCAAAGGAGCTCGAGGCGGTTCGGCTGGTTACCGAGTCTGGGCTACCTTGCGAGCCCTGGCCGTTTCTCAAAGTCGGGCACACAGTGCGCGTCGAATATGGCTCTCTGGCCGGCCTGGAAGGTTTCGTACTGAATGTCCGAAACTCCTACAGGCTCATCATATCCGTGAACCTTCTTGGCCGTTCTGTCGCAGTAGAACTGGATAGAGATTCGGTCAAGCCCATTGCCGTCCCGAACGCCGTCCAGCAGCACAGCATTGCCTAGCTCTGGCGGCCGGCGGTTCCGCGGGTAAAGGTTCAGGAAAAGAATTGTCAAATTCCTGCCAACCAATTAACCTCCGACCACTATGCGAAGCGGTGTCAGGATGGCAGAATTTGATCTGCGCCCATTTCTTGAGCCGCACGAGCGCGTACTGGACGTCGACATCGGCAGGGCGGTTGCTGACGTCTATGCGCTGGCTCTAGCAATTTCTTCGAAAGGCTTCAAGGCGGCTTTGCCGGCTTCGATGCAGGGCGTAGAAATCGATCAGCCGGGAACTGAACTGGCCACGGCGATCAGCGAACACCTGAGCCGCAGAATCAGCGGCCTTAAAGCGGACCTGTTTCGCAAGGCCCTGGAAGAGGCCATCTTTGATGCGGCAGGACTCGGTTACGATCTTCGCAAACTCAATATCAAAACCGGCCTGGAAAGATACGTCCGCAAGCGCAGCGCAAATGAATTTCTGGCGCTGTTTCTGTCTCGATATATTTTCAATACAATCTGGATACGTGTTCAGGATCACTTGCGGGCAAAAAGCGGAAGTCGATATCTCCGCAAGAGTGCCGTAGGTATCGAACGATTCTGTACGTCTGTGGTGAAATCCGTCGTTGAGAGCTGGCAAACGGACGGTAAACTGGAACAGCTGGCTACGAAGAAGAGTCTCGGCAACGCGCTCATCGACGCGATCGAAGAACGATTGTTGGAAAATACCTGAAGCACGCATGCCGGCCCGAAAATTCCGTTGACAAAGAGTCCTGTGTGTTTACACTAGCAGGGCTTCGTCAAATTCCTGAAACTCAATACCCACAAAAATTGGGATCGTTAGGGCGGTAGCTTGTCGGCCTCGCTGTCGGCAAGGAAGTCATCACTTCGTCTCGTCCACACAGTGTTCCCCAGCCTGCCACGAGCGGATGCGCAGATCGTCGCTAGCTTCAAATAGGCTTTCCGGACTGGGTCTTTGTTTCAGTTTTCCAGTGTAATTACGGATTAACTATTTAGGAGGAAAGCGGAACTCAAATTCCGCCTGACACGATGATAAAAGGGAAATACCTTTCGCAGGATGAAATTACAAACATCAAACGGCTGCTGGCCGGTACAGAGCTCACTTTGCAGCAAATCGGTTTGAGGATGGCGTGTGCCAAGAGCACGATTGTCGCAATCAATCGAAAATTTGCGATCAGGTTCTACAATGGCCGCCGCAGCGAGTGGATCGTGAACGTAGACGCCCAGGGTTCACCCAGGCAAGACAACTGAGGAAACGCGGGCTAAAGCCCGCGACCACATTTAGCAGGATTCCCTCCTCAGCACCTGCTTTCTCAACTCCTACTGAATTCCAAAACCCCCTCCGGCACTTCCGCACCCACACCGTCCGCCGCGTTGGTGCGACCAGCTATGGGCTGCTCAACGCAACATGCGCCAGTTTCAGTCGTGCGTCGGTGAGGGTTCTCTCTCGCACACAAGGATAGTGATACTTGCCGTCCAACAGCGACACCGTAAGACCACGCCAAAGTACACATTTAGCTGGCCCGTTCTCGGGCCCACTGGAAGGGGTTTGTATTGACCTTAAAAATTCATACGCTGAGTGTTGACAAATGTCCATGCATGGCCAAAATGTGTGATGGTTCTAGCCCGCAGTCCTCGCTCATTTGAGTGACAAGCCCCGCAAAATGGGTCTTAAATGGCGGTAGCCTTCCCAATTCATAAACAAAGCATGTTAACGGTTAGTAATGAAGTTTCAAACCTTGCCGGTTGGGACAAATTTGTCGAGTCCCATCCGCACGGATCGACGTTCCATTTGACGGCATGGCAACGTTTGATTCGCAATTCTTTCGGCTTCGAGCCGAAGCACATCGTCGCGCGAGACGTGCCGGGGGGCGACGTGGTCGGGTTGTTGCCGCTGTTCCTGGTTCGCAGCGCAATCTTCGGCAGGATGCTCGTATCCACGCCACAGGCCGCATACGGTGGCGTGCTCGCCAACTCAGACTTTGTCGAGGAGGCGATACTCAATCGCGCGCGCGAAATCGCGAAAGAATTACAGGTGCAATTTCTGGAGCTGCGAAACTTCCGGAATCCGGTGATGGGTGATCACCTCTTGAAAAAGGACCTGTACGTCACATTTCGGCAGGAGCTGAAAGAAGACGTCGAAGCCAACATGCTCGCGATACCGCGGAAGACCAGGGCGGAGATCCGGGAAGGAATCAAACACGGACTCGAGTTCAGGGTCGATGACATCGGACCAAAAGATTTCTATAACGTGTATGCGCGCAGTGTGCGGGATTTAGGCACACCCGTATTCACGAGGCGGCTTATTGAAAACGGCAAGCGCGAGTTCGGTTCGAATTGCAAGATCTTCTCGGTGCATTGGAAAGACACGCTTGTCGCTGCAGTCTGGACGCTCTTCTACAAGGACGAAATCGTGCCTTATTACGGTGCGTCGCTTCGAGAGTACAACCGGCTGGCCGTCAACAATTACATGTACTGGATGCTGATCAAGTACGCAGTGGAAAACGGATACCGAACATTCGACTTTGGCCGGAGCAAAAAAGGCACGGGTTCCTTCGATTTCAAAAAACGGTGGGGCATGACAATGACCGACCTGCCCTACCAATATGCTCTCGTTCGAAGGCAATCGATGCCGGATACTTCACCGCTCAATCCCAAATTCTCATTGGCTATCCAAACGTGGCGCAAGCTTCCACTCTCGGTTACCACATCGCTTGGGCCACTGATTTCCAAACATCTAATTTAATGATCGAACTTTGCGCAGTTTCATATTCGAACGTCGGCGCCGCAATCCGGCACCAGCGTGACGCCGCTCGGCGGCAAACAGCAATCGGCAAGCGGCCGAAGTATTACAAAGAGTGTGGACGTGGCGTGTCCATGGGCATTTCGATGATGGTATCAGGCGACGAACCGCTCGAACCATTCGTCTACGAGAGCCCGGAAGTCAGTGTCATATGTCGCGCAGACCTGCTGCTTCGCGATTCGGGCGAGACCGGCGATGCGAGTACGGCTCCCGCACAATTTCTTGCCCAGCTGTATGCCCGTGAAGGTGACGGTTTTGTAAAGCACCTGCGTGGCACGTTTGCCGTGATTTTGTACGACCACAAGTGCCGGTTGCTCAAGGCGTGGACGGATCATTTCGCTGCAGAAAAACTCGTTTTCACCAATGCATCTGGATTCTTCGCTGTCGCTACCGACCTACGCCTGCTCCTGCCGCTCCTCAGCGAAAAGCCCGAAATAGATCTGGTCGCAGTGCAGCGATATTTGCAATACACCTGTGTCCCTGCTCCTCAAACCATCTTCAAGGGGATTTCCAGGCTTCAGCCCGGTCATCAGCTGACATCCAGGCCGGCACCCGCGGTACGGCCATATTGGGACATGAGCTACTCGGAAGTGGATCATGGCCGCACGGAGTCCGAATGGGCCGCTGCCACCGAAAATGCGATACGCTCGGCCGTCTCGTTGAACCTATCCGGAGTGGACTCGTCACAGTTGGGTTGCTTCCTCAGCGGCGGGACCGACAGCAGTTCAGTTGCAGGACTGATGTCTCAATCCGCAAAACAACCTGCACGCACGTTCTCAATCGGTTTTGACGACCCGCGTTACAACGAAATCGAGTATGCGCGCATCGCCGCCAGACACAACAAGTCGAGGCACTCCGAATACTTCGTCACGCCGGACGATATTCTCGCGTTGATCGAACGGGCTGTTCCAGCGTTTGACGAGCCTTTCGGGAATTCGTCGATCATTCCGACCTACTACTGCGCGCGCCTGGCCGCCGAAAACGGCGTGACGCATCTGCTGGCTGGTGACGGAGGCGATGAACTCTTCGGCGGGAACGCGCGATATCTGGACGATCGGGTGTTTCAGCATTACAGCTCGATACCGGGATCGCTTCGTGGCGTCATTGAGCCGGTCGTATCCGCGGGAAGCGCGTGGACAAACCTCTCTTTCTTTGATCGGGCGGCCCGCTATATTCGCCGCTCCAACATCAGGGTTCCCGACCGATTGTTTTCTTATACCCTGCTGTCGAGCGTACCGGGCGCCGACCTGTTCACTGCGGATTTTCTTGCCGCTGTAGATGAATGGCACCCGCTCGCGCCGGCCCGCGATTACTACGGCGCGGCACCGGCGAAAAACGATTTGAATCGATGGTTGTACCTGGACCTGAAGATGACGATCGCAGATAACGACATCCGGAAAGTGACTGTGATGTCGAAGCTGGCCGGGGTGACGGCGCGATATCCGCTGCTGGACCCCACGCTGGCAGAATTTACAGGAACAATCCCGGCTGGACTAAAGGTGCACGGAACCCAGCTGCGCTACCTCTTCAAAAAAGCGATGGCCGGCATTCTTCCAACCGAAATCATCGCGAAGCGGAAACACGGATTCGGCCTTCCGTACGCTGTGTGGTTGAACGAGCACGCACGGCTGCGTGATTTCACTCTGGACGTCCTGGGCAGCACGCGATTCCAGCAAAGAGGCTACTTCCGCAAAGGTGTCGTTGAGTGGTTGTGGTCGCAATATGAAAACGTCCATCAGAGATTTTACGGTGACGTCCTGTGGGTTTTCCTGATGCTGGAACTCTGGCTCCAGAAGCAATACGACACGGCAAGTGAAACCGGAATCGAACGAGTCCTGGTAGCACATCGAGCACATTGATGCTACGTTCACTGGCAAAGATTGCCGCACATCTCGAAATCGACAACGCTGCCAACAAAGTGCTGGAAGCCTTGTACAGAAATACGCCTGATGCAAGTCCCCGGATGGCGCGCCGGTTTCAGGTTCTTGCGTATCACAAGGTGTCGCCCGATCCGCACCCGTTCTTCGAACCTGTTCACCCCGACGTGTTTGAGAAACAGATCGAATTTCTGAGCCGGTACTACCGCGTAATGCCTCTAATGGAACTGGTCGAAAGAAGCGGAAAGGGAGACGTTCCGGCTGGAGCCGTTGCAATCACGTTCGATGACGGATACCGAGACAACTATGAATATGCGTTTCCAATCCTGCAGAAGTATCGGGTTGGCGCAACCGTATTTGTCAGCACCGGCGCGATCGAAACCGGGGAGTCCCTCTGGCATGACAGGGTATTCGACGCATTTCGCTTCGCGACCGTTGAGCACGCTTTGTCGTTGAAGCCGGTCCTGGCCAAAGGCAAGGAACTCTACGGTGAAGGACGGCTGCGATTTGTGGAGAAAATCGAGGAGGCGCTAAGGCCGTCACCCCAGGAAAGCGCCAAAGACCGTATGCTGACGTGGCACCAGATCCGCCAAATGCACGCCGCCGGAATCGACTTTGGCTCACATACTGTAAGTCACCCGGTTCTGACCCGAATCCCGCGCCACGAACTGGTCAGAGAGTTGTGCGAATCAAAGAAGCAGATCTCCGCGCACATTGGCGCTCCGATATCTTCGTTTGCTTATCCGAATGGTCACGCCGGGGATTACAACGCCGAGGTACAGACGGCATTGAAAGACGCCGGCTATGTTTGCGCCGTTACGTCCGAATTCGGACTCAATCATGTGTTTTCAAATCCGTTCGAACTGAGGCGCGGCCAGCCCTGGCACACCCAAATCGAACTTTTCCGCCTCGCTTTTTTTCTTCAGCGGCACGGCGTCAACTAATTTTTTAAATTCAAAACCATGTGTGGAATTAGCGGATTCATGTATTTCGATGGTGCGCCCGTTCAGGAAAGACTTATCCGGGCAATGTCAGATGTGCAGCAACACCGCGGACCTGACGAGTCTGGAGTCTACCTGGGCAAGGGAGTTGCGCTTGGCCATCGCCGGCTTAGCATCATCGATCTCAGCTCGGGGCAGCAGCCTCTTTCAAACGAGAATGGGACTGTGTGGATCAGCTTCAACGGCGAGATCTACAACTACCAGGATCTAAGGCAGGGTCTGGAGTCGAGACATCAATTCGCTACACGCAGCGACACCGAGACGATCGTTCATCTGTACGAATCTTATCCGACCACTTTCGTGAGCCAGCTTCGCGGCATGTTCGCATTTGCCCTGTGGGATGAAAACAATCAGACGATGATCCTCGCCCGCGACCGGGTCGGCAAGAAACCGCTCTATTACTATCTGGACCATGAAAAACTCGTCTTCGGCTCAGAGATCAAGTCGATCCTGCAGCATCCGGCGCTGAAGCTCGACATCGACGATTATGCGGTGAGCGATTACCTCTCGCTGGGCTATGTGCCTGCGCCCAAATCCATATACCGGTCCATCCACAAAGTTCGTCCGGGACATTACCTCCGGATCGAATCACGAAGGGTACAAGAGGTTCAATATTGGGACCTGAGTTTTAAGGAATCGGGCATCCGGTCAGAGGCGGAATGGGGCGAAATGCTTCTGGAGGAGATGCAGACCTCCGTGCAGATTCGTCTCATGAGCGAAGTCCCGCTAGGCGGCTTTCTCTCAGGAGGAATCGACTCGTCGGGCGTAGTGGCCACGATGAGCTCGCTGCTCGATCAGCCCGTGAAGACCGCAACCATCGGTTTTGAAGAGCGTGTTTTCGACGAGTCCAGGTTCGCTCGAACAGTTTCCGAACATCTGGGAACAGAACATCATGAGCGCGTCGTAACGCCCGAGAAAATCGACGCGATCAATAAACTCTCCTGGCATTACGACGAGCCGTTTGCGGATTCATCGGCGCTGCCCACATATTTTGTGAGTCAGGTAGCGCGGGAAAAGGTCACAGTCGCCTTGAGTGGCGACGGAGGCGATGAGAACTTCGCCGGCTATTCTCGCTATTTCAGAGACCTGCAGGAAAACCGAATGCGAAGGTTTCTCCCTGCCCCGTTGAGAAAAGCCTTTTTCGGACCGCTGGGGGCAATCTATCCAAAAATGGATTGGGCGCCTCGGTTTGTCCGCGCGAAATCCACTCTTCAGAGTCTGGCCTTCGATCCTGTGGAGGGTTACTTTGAAACCATGTCGACATTCCGGAGATATGAAAAATCATCCATTCTTTCTTCGGATCTCAATCATCGGCTGGGAGGCTACGACAGCTCGGACGTGTTTCGAGAGTATTACGACACAGCAGATACGGACGACCCGCTTTCTCGAATTCAGTACGTAGACGTAAAGACTTATCTTACCGACGACATCCTGACAAAGGTCGATCGGGCCAGCATGGCGAATTCGCTGGAAGTGCGGTGTCCGCTGCTCGATCACAAACTGATGGAGCTGGCAGCGTCGATGCCTTCGACTCTCAAGCTGAAGGGTACAGTCGGAAAATACATCTTCAAGAAAGTGCTGGAGAAGCGTCTACCGAGCGAAATCATCTATCGAAACAAGATGGGCTTTGCCATCCCGCTTGCCAAATGGTTCCGTAACGGAATGCGCGACTTTGCACACGCGCATATTGTGGAGCGGCAGGACCCGTATCTATCGACCTCGTTTGTTAACAAGATCTGGAACCAGCACCAATCCGGGTACCGAGACCGTTCCACTCAACTTTGGAACGTCCTGATGTTTCGGTTGTGGATGGACAAGTACTCACACTGACACAATGCCGCACCCGATAAGGATTCTTCACGTACTGCATGCGTTCTCTCACGGTGGTCTCGAAAACGGTATCGTCAATATCATCAACCGTTCGCCCGAACACCTTGTTCATGAACTATGTTTCCTGCATCGCGGCGGCGAGTTTCTCCAGCGGCTCGCTCGTCCTGTTGTCTATCATGAATTGCACAAGCAGCCAGGCAATGATGTTCGCCTGGTTTTCCGTCTGCGCGAACTTTTCCAACGTCGCAATATCGACATCATCCATACGAGAAACTGGGCCGCGTTCGATGGCGTGCTGGCAGCCTGTACGATGTTTAGACCCACAGTGATACATGGTGAACACGGCCGCGACATGGCGGATCCTGCCGGCCAGAACCGGCGCAGGAATCTTGCTCGCCGGGCTGTGGCATTCCGAACCAAGAAACTCGTTGCAGTCTCGAAGGACCTCTATCTCTGGCTCAAGCAGACAGTTCGAGTTCCGGAGAGGAAACTCGTGTTCATTCCTAACGGAGTCGATACCGATCGCTTCCGGCCGGGCCGCAATCTTACTTTGAGGCGGCGCTGGGGCATCGGCGATGACGAGTTCGTAATCGGCGCGGTGGGCCGGCTGGATCCAATCAAGAATCATGCAGGCCTGCTGGCGGCTGTCCGAACTCTTCAGGCAAACGGGCATAAAGTGCGGTTGGTAATTGCCGGGGACGGTCCGGAACGTGCAAAGCTCGATAGTCTCTTGAGCTTCCCCTTTGATCCGGCGCCATTGCTGTTGGGTGTATGCGGAGACGTCGAAGATGTCTATCCGTGTTTTGATCTGTTTGTCCTGAATTCCTTCGCAGAAGGTATGTCGAATACATTGCTCGAAGCCATGGCTTCGGGTTTGCCGACGGTCTGCACGGCAGTTGGCGGAAACGTCGAGCTTGTGGCCGACCGCGAAAGAGGAACGCTCATCGGCGCCGGTGACGACGCCGCACTAACTCAAGCCATCCTGACCTATCTGACGTCGCCTGAAATGGCCAGTTCCCATGGCGTGAATGCACGGCGTTTCATTGTGGAACACTTCTCTCTGGAACAAATGATCCGGAGATATGTGGGACTCTACGAGTCCGTCGCCTGAATCGGATCATGTTTTACCTGGCCAATTGTGCAAGTTCCCTGTCTGGTGCCGGCCACGAAGACTCCTATGTGATAGACGACTCTATTTCCGTCGGCTACTCAGCCTGATGAGGTACTACCGATGTTGTACCTTCTTGTTCTCTTGATTGCTGCCCCTCTGGGACAGAATCTAGGCGGTTTTGACGCTGCCAGGATAGAAATCATCAATACAGGAAAGTTCACCCCTTACGTTGCGACAGACATCGAGGCGGGACCGGTAACCGGCAATATATTGAATTTTCATTATTTCCCAGGCCTCAATTTCTATAACGGCGGCAGATACAAGGAAGCCGAAGAGCAGTTTACTTATGTCATAGTGCGGCCGCACTTTCTGGAAGCAAATCCCAGGCGGGCCGAGTTCATGAGCATTTCGTACTTCCTGCGCGGAATGATTTACTTCTATCACGCCAACGGCGTTGGCCGGCACAGCATGGCCAAGGCGGATTTCGAATCCGCGCTCAAGTGGAATCCGCGAAACTACATTGTGTTACTGGAACTGTCACGCCTCTATTCGGGTCTCGGTTTTCAACAGCAGGCAGGCGCGGTTTTGCGCCACCTCCTGGATTTGAAGCCGGATGAGGAAACCGCCCGTCAAGCCCAGACGGAACTGGACAAGATACAACAACGAAACTGATGCTCCGAGCCTTGGTTTACACAACACTTTTTCCCAATTCGATGCAGCCTCTGCACGGTTCCTTCATTGCGGAGCGCATGCGTCACCTTCTTCCGTTCGTTGATATGTCGGTGGTCGCTCCGGTACCCTACTTTCCGCGGATTAATGTGAATCAGCGATGGTACAACCTGGCGGGGGCCCCACACGCCGAGCGTTTTGCGGGTTTCGAGGTTGACCATCCACGATATCTCGTAGTTCCCAGAATCGGTATGACGACACACGGCATTTCGATGTTTGCAGGAAGCCTGCCGCGGGTGTGGAGACGATTGCGCGCAGCCGACTACGACTTGATCGACGCGCATTATATCTACCCCGATGGTCTGGCCGCAGTAATGCTGGGATCTCTGCTGAAAAAGCCCGTTGTTGTGTCCGCTCGCGGATCGGACATCAACCTGTTTCCGAAATACAAGGCGATACGGCCGATGGTGCGGCACGTTCTGAAACGCGCCGATGCAGTGATTGCGGTCTCGCGTCCGCTCAAGGACATCATGGTCGAGATCGGCTGCTCCCCCGAAAAGATAACAGTCGTACCAAACGGCGTGGATCCTGTGAAGTTCAACCGACAGCCATGGGCCGAATCGCGTCAGAAGCTGGGGCTGAAGGAAGATCGGCCGATCGTCCTCTCGGTGGGTCACCTGAACGAAAACAAAGGGTTCCAGATCCTTATCGAAGCTGCGGCACTCCTTCGGCGGCTTCGGCCCGAAGTAATGCTGGTCATTATTGGAGAGGGTGCGTACCGGGGACGCCTGGAAAGGCAGGTTCGACGACTGGGACTGGAGAATCACGTTGCCCTGGTAGGCGCTCGCCGAAGCGAAGAACTCGCAACATGGTATAGCGCTGCCGATCTGTTTTGTCTTGCAAGCGAGAGGGAAGGTTGCCCCAACGTCCTGCTGGAAGCAATCGCATGCGGTTGTCCGGTAATAGCCACGCGGGTCGGCGGCACGGTTGAGATCGTTGAATCCCCGTCGCTGGGCACACTGGTGGAACGTACGCCAACAGCATTTGAGTCCGCCATAGAGCAGGCTCTTCGGCGGCCATGGGACCGCGCTGCGATTGCAGCGCACGGCCAGTCTTACCGCTGGGACAAAGTCGCTGATAGTATTCTCAAGATCTACACTCAAGTCGTTGATAATTACAAAAACTAAAGTCGGCCTGACGATCCGAGCCGCGGATTTCAAGCGGGATCGCGATGAACTCATCCGGTTCCTGTCTGATAATCTCGAGCCCGCCGCCCATGCGTCCCGCTTTGACTGGCTGTACCTGGAATCACCTTGCGGTCCGGCGCGCGCCTGGATGGCGGTTAACGAACGCGGCCAGACCATTGGGGTTGCTTCGGCCTTCCCTCGTGATTTCTGGGTGGGCGACAGCGTGGAACAGGCCTGGGTTTTGGGTGACTTCTGTATTGCCCGAGAACATCGAAGCCTCGGCCCTGCGCTTTCACTACAACGAATGTGTTTAGAATCCTTGAGCAGCGCAATCTGCTATGACTTCCCAAGCCAAAGCATGCTGCCGGTGTATCGCAGGCTGGGTGTACCTACGCTTGGTCAACACGTCAGGTACGTAAAGTTGCTCAAAGCTGACGAAAAGATTTTGAAATTCGTGCGCAACAGGTTCCTGGCGGCCCCTTTGATCCACCTTGGCAACTGGACGCTCGCGCTTCGGCGGCTATCTGGATCCGTTTCAAATGGTGTCACTTTCTCGGTGCACGAGGAAGAATGCGGAGCGGAGTTCGATGCCATCGATTACGTCAGCACGAGCCGGCATTCGGTGAGAGGGGTGCGCAACGCCCGATACCTGAACTGGCGTTATCTGAGGAACCCGTTGAAACAGTATCGGCTGATCACTGCGAGAAGAGAATCTGAACTCCTTGGATATGCCGTCGTCGAAATCGATGGACCTTGCTCGATGATCGCCGACTTCCGTACGATCGAGCCGGAGAATACGATTCCTGGCCTGCTTGCATGCACTGAACGCTCCCTGAGGAAGACGGGGGCGCGCAACATCAGTGCACATCTTTTAGAGGACTGCTACCTCGTCCCTTACCTGCGCCGCGCCGGATTCTATCCGCGGGAAAGCGCGCCGGTAGTGGCATACAGGAGGGACGAAACAAAATCGCTTTCGGCGATTCACGATCCAAACAACTGGTTCCTCCTTGCAGGCGATCGCGAATCCTAATAATTCAACCACGACGATGGGGATTAACGACGACATGAATACAAGTTCCATTAACGAAGCAGTGCGGCAGTTTATTACCGGTCATTTTTCACACGCGCGGACACGCGGATTGGCGGACGACGACCCATTGCTGGAGAGTGGAATAGTGGATTCACTGGGTGTGCTGGATATCGTCAGCTTTATTGAGTCCGAGTTCGGTGTGATGGTTGCCGACGAGGATCTGGTACGAGAACACTTCGGCAGTATTCGACGAATTGCTGCCTATATTGAAATTAAAGGAAGAGGAAGATGGATTTCTTAGTACATCACATGCTGCGCAGAAGCGCAGCGAGGCATCCGGAAAAAGAAGCGCTGGTGCACGGAGCTCAGCGCCTGACGTACGCGCAAGTTGAACGCGCAGTGAATGCGCTGGGCTACGGCCTGAAAAGCGCTGGTATAGAACGTGGCGACCGCGTGGGAATTCTTCTCGAGCCGTCTGTCGCCCAGGCTTTGTCGATCTTTGCAGTCAGCAGCGCCAGTGCGGCCTTTGTGCCGATCAACCAGCTGCTCTTTCCGGAGCAGGTCGCTCATATCGTCAATGACTGCCGTATGAAGGGCCTGATAACTACGAAAGCAAAGCTGGCCGCGCTGCTGCCCATTCTCAAGCAGTGCCCTTCACTGTCTTTTGTCGTTGTACTGCGGGACGGGGAAGCGCCGGAAACCGAATTACCTTTGTACGTCTTCGAGGATTTGTGTGCCGCTGATCCAGTGGTCGAGCACGATCTGTGCATCGAGAAAGACCTTGCCGCGATTCTTTATACGTCCGGATCGACCGGCAAACCGAAAGGCGTCATGTTGTCGCATGGCCAGATCATCGCCGGCGCCTCCAGCGTTTCCTCATATCTCGGCATAACCGAAAAGGACAGGATTCTGGCGGTCCTGCCTTTCAGCTTCGATGCCGGATTGAATCAGCTGACGACCGCCTTCCAGCAGGGCGGAACTATTGTGATGACGACTTTCACCTTTGCCCGCGAGATCGTGCAGGTGTTGGCCGGCGAACAAATAACAGGATTGGCCGGTGTCCCGACTCTCTGGGCCCTGCTGGCACAACCTCAATCGACGCTTCAAAAGACGCCGCTACCCAACTTGCGCTACATAACGAACACAGGCGGTGCGATGCCGCAAGCCGTGCTTGCCGTCCTGCGGAAAGTGCTTACGACAACCAGGATTTTTCTGATGTACGGTTTCACGGAAGCATTCCGAGCCACTTACCTCCCGCCGGAAGAGCTGGACCGTCGTCCGACGTCGATGGGCAAAGCCATTCCCGGAAGCGAAATCCTGGTGATCAACGACCGCGGAGAACTTTGCAAACCTGGAGAGGTAGGCGAGCTGGTGCAACGCGGTCCCACAGTTTCGCTGGGTTACTGGGAACGGCCGGAACTCACGGAACGGATGTTCCGCCCTCACCCGTTTGTGCCTGCAGACCATCGGGACGGCGAGAAAATCTGTTACTCCGGCGATCTTGTAAAGACCGATGAAGAGGGCTTCCTTTATTTTGTCGGCCGCAGAGACACGATGATCAAGTCGTCGGGATACCGAATCAGCCCGACCGAAGTCGAAGAAGTGCTCTTTCAGAGCGGTCGTGTGCGTGGCGCAGCCGTGATCGGCGTGCCGGACGAAGTTCTTGGCCAACACATCAAGGCATTCGTTGTACCTATAGATCGTGAGGGCCGGGATCCGGATCACCTGCTCACATTCTGCGCTGAAAAGATGCCGCGCTACATGGTGCCGAAAACTATTGAATACCTCGATGAGTTACCGAAGACATCCAGCGGCAAAGTGGATTACCAGAAGCTGCGAACGCTTGAAACCCAGGGAGCGCTTCAGTAGATGAGTGAAATGCAAGCTCTGGTTAACCTGGCGGCGCGGTGCTTCAATTCGTACGGACCCGTCCTGCATGTGGGCGGCGCATCCGTGGCGGAACTGGCGAACCGTTACGGAACTCCGTTATTTCTGTACGATCGCAACGCACTCGACCGCAGACTCGATGCGTTGGAAGCGGCGTTTCCACATTTCGAGATCTTCTACTCAGTCAAAGCGAATCCGACTCTCGCCTTCCTCCGGCACTTCGTACTGCGTGGGTGTGGCCTGGAGATCGCATCTGCAGGCGAGTTCATACAGGCTCTGGCCGCCGGATGTCCTCCGGAACGGATTTTCTTCGCAGGCCCGGGAAAAACGGATGGGGAACTCGACCTTACAGTCAGCGGCAACGTTGGCGAAATTCACGTTGAATCACCCCGTGAGGCAGAGCGCATTGCTTCATTCTGCACCCTTACCGGCTATCGGGCACGCGTAGGGATTCGTGTTAACCCAACCGGTGACGCCCAGGGAGGGGCAATGAGGATGGGCGGAAAGGCCGCGCCATTCGGCGTCGATGAAGAAGAACTCGATTCTTTGGTCGCCTACCTGGTATCCAAACCCTGCTTCGATTTTCGCGGTATTCACATGTTCGTCGGAACGCAGGTCCTGGATTACTCCGTGCTCATGACGCAGTACCGAAAAGCCATAGGCCTTGCCCGCCATGTTGCTTCGAGAATTGGAAGACCACTTCACACCGTCGACTTTGGCGGAGGACTCGGTATTCCTTACTTCACCGGCGAATCGGAACTCGATCTCACTCGCCTGGAACTGGAAATGGCGACCATGATGGATGAAGTGCGGAGAGATCCGGCTTTTCGAGGAACTCGTTTTGTAATCGAACCGGGTAGATTCCTGGTCGGCGAGGCCGGCGTCTATGTGGCGCGGATCACCGATATAAAGGTATCTCGCGGAAAGAAATTTCTGATCCTTGATGGTGGAATGAATCATCATCTGGCCGCTTCGGGTAATCTCGGACAGACGATAAAACGAAATTATCCGGTTGCACTGGTGGAGAAGCTCCACGATGAACCGGAAGAAACAGTGGACGTCGTTGGCCCGCTATGTACGCCGCTGGATACCATCGGCCGCGGTCTTCATCTTCCAAAAGCCAACATCGGCGACCTGGTTGGAGTCTTTCAATCGGGAGCCTATGCACGGACCGCGAGCCCATTAGGGTTCCTGAGCCACAACACCCCCGCAGAGGTTTGGATCGATCGTGGAGCAGATTTCCTTATTCGAAAACCAGGCTCTACGGAAGACCTCTTCCGGGACGTGTCTGTTCCCGCATCTATGTGGTCGGCCACTGTGACGGCGGGCAACTGAATTCCATGAAGAAAGTCCTGATGGTCGCTTTCCACTATCCGCCATACGGCGGAGGAAGCGGCATACATCGCACTCTAAAGTTTTCTCGCTATCTCTCCGAGTACGGATGGCAACCGATCGTCTTGACCATCAGTCCGCATGCATATCCACGAAGGGATAAAGCGACAGAAGGTGTTCCGGCCGGCGTACTTACCGCTCGAGCGTTTGCACTGGACACGGCGCGGCATCTTTCGTTTCGAGGTGCGTATCCACAGTGGATGGCTGTACCGGATCGGTGGGTAACGTGGTGGCCGACCGCAGTAAGCATCGGTGCAAGTCTTATCCGGAAACATCGGCCGCAGGCGATCTGGTCAACGTATCCAATCGCAACGGCACATATGATTGGTTTGGCTTTGCATCGGTTCAGCGGCCTGCCCTGGGTCGCGGATTTCAGAGACCCGATGGTCGAAAAAGATCCGGTTACGGGTGAAGCGTTTCCTCGCGAGCCTCTGGTTCGAAAGGTCAGTTCCTGGATCGAGGAGCGCACGGTGAAATTGTGCAGCCGAGCGGTGTTTACAACCCCGGGTACGCTGGCGATGTACGCGAACCGCTTCCCGGAAGTACCCGACAATCAATGGGCTCTGATCGCCAATGGCTATGATGAAGAGGATTTCGCGGCAGCTGAAAGTCAAAGCCATCCCCGCCCGGCGGCCGGCAAACCGTTTGTGCTCTTGCACAGCGGCGTTCTTTATCCATCCGAGCGAGATCCCATGGCGTTCTTTCAGGCGTTGGCGGAACTGCGACGATCAGGAAAAATCTCGCCCTCGGTTCTGAAGGTTGTCTTGCGTGCAACGGCCCACGATGAGGATTACAGGGCGCCTCTTCGCCGGCTTGGGATCGAAGACATTGTTTCACTGGAACCCATGATCCCTCACAACGATGCAATTGCCGAAATGCTGAACGTCGATGGGCTGTTGATCCTTCAAGCCACAAATTGCAACCGCCAGATTCCTGCCAAGGCATATGAATGCCTTCGCGCCGGAAGACCAATCTTCGCGATGACCGATCCCGCCGGCGACACGGCTTCTCTGTTGAGAGCCGAAGGGGTTGAATCCATCGTTCCTTTGGATTCGAAGAATGACATCGCCAATGGATTGTTGAGATTTATTTCACTGCTCGGTACTGGACATGACAACGTCAGGCGCCCCGTGGAACGCCATTCGCGAAAGGCCAGGACACGCGAGCTCGCCGCACTGCTGGACTCTTTTTAATGAAGCGTAGTCCTGCTGTCAGCCTCGGCCTTGGTAACCAGGCCACGGTTTAGAAAAGGAGAAATGAGGATGTCCGCGTCAACTCGACCGACGATCTCAGAGCAAAAGGACTTCTGGAACTGGCATTGGCAACACTGGCAGGATCGCAGAACCGTCAACGAATGGAAACAGAGGCGCCACGAAAAGGTGTTGAGCTTTGTCAACGCAGTGGCCGTCGATCGTCCACTCATTCTGGATGTAGGTTGCGGCCCGGGCTGGTATACCGACAAGCTCGCGGCTTTTGGTCAGGTGACGGGTATTGATCTCTCACAAGAAGCCATCACCATGGCCAGGACCCGGTTCCCGCACATTTCGTTTATCGCAGGCAACATTTACCAGCACGCGTTTCCTGCCGATCACTTCGGCATAGTCGTTTCTCAAGAGGTCATTGATCACGTCGAAGATTCAGCCGTGTTTGTGGACCGGATAGCTCATGTCCTGCGGCCTGGAGGTTACCTGATTGTTTCATGCACAAACAAATTCGTGGTTGATCGGCTGTCCGAGCAGGAACTCCCTTCTCAGCCTCGGGAACACATTGGTCGATATTTCGATACGAAGACAATCAAGACTCTGCTGCAGCGCCGTTTCCGCCTCCTAAAACTGGAAACCATTGTTCCGTTAGGACACCGCGGAATTCTTCGAATCATCAACTCTCAAAAAGTGAACTCGCTGTTGGCGGCAGCAACATCGAGGAGCTATCTGGAACGCCTTAAAGAGCGCGCGGGTTTTGGCTATCAAATCATTGTTCTAGCGCAAAAATTACAGTGATAAAAATCGGAATACTGAGTCCCAGCGGAACTGGAAATCTGGGGGACGAAGCGACGGTGGCAGTTCTGATAGAGGAAATCAGATCTCGCTATCCACAAGCCGAGATATACGGTCTGACTGTCAACCCGGACGATACACGGGAACGGCACGGAATACCCGCGTACCCGGCACGCAACGAGACGAGTACTCCGGCGACTCCCGCAATAGGGAATAGCGGTACAGATACTGCCAGTATCCACGGAACGGATTTGATAAAGGTTCGTTTGAAAAGCATTCCGTTTCTTTATGCCAGCTTGAAAGCAGTTCAAGGAGTCTCGCGATTACTGGTGAACACCATCGGCGAGGTGCCATTCCTCGCAAAGTCTTTCCGACGCGTGGGTGGAACGAATCTACTGATAGTCGCCGGTTCCGGGCAGTTGTGTGACAACTTCAGCGGCCCTTGGGGATTTCCCTATACTCTGCTCAAGTGGTCGGTCATTGCCAAGATCTCCCGGGCAAAACTCGTATACCTGAGCTGTGGGGCCGGCCCCATCGACTCCCGGCTAAGCAGGATCTTCATCAAACTTGCCTTGCGGCTCTCGGACTATCGATCGTTTCGTGACGCAGGCTCCAGCAGGCTGGTCGAAAACATCGGAGTCAGTGGAGCCAACCCCGTCTTCCCCGATCTTGTGTTCAGCTCGAAATTGAACGGCAACGGAAGTTCCGTGAGAAAATCCAGGATCGTCGCAATTAATCCTTTCCCGTATTGCGATCGTCGCTACTGGACAGTAGACGAACCGGAGGCGTATTCAAGCTACGTCAACAGGCTCGCATCTGTCGCGTCGTGGCTCATCAAGAACAACTATACAGTCTTGTTTTTCCCGACACAGATTCGCGCAGATGTTCTAGTTATCGAGGATGTAAAACGCATCCTGACTGAAGACCCGACGCTTGATCTGACACAACATCTGGTGGTGAAGACCACCTCGACGCTCGAGGACCTGGTCGCGCAGCTTGCAACAGCCGATGTGGTCGTGGCGAGCCGGTTCCACGGCGTACTTATATCGTTCCTTCTCAATAAGCCTGTGCTGGCTCTGTCGCATCATCCGAAAGTCGATAGCCTGATGCGCGACATGGGACAATCCGATTTTCTCCTGGATATCGGAACCTTCGATTCGAAGACGGTTGCAAGCCGGATCGCAGCTCTGGAATCCAGAAGCCACGTGATAAAAGAGCAGATCACATTCAACGTCGCAACCTGCCGACGGAAACTCGAATCTCAATACAGAAATGTCTTTTACGCAACATAGTCGGCGGTTTCAGCCGGCGTTTTAACGGCCACAAGCCGCGACTACAAAGAGGAGATTTCAATGAAGGTCGTTTTGTTTTGCGGAGGTCTGGGAATGCGCCTGCGGGAGTATTCAGAGCAGATTCCGAAGCCAATGGTGCCGATCGGCTACAGACCGATCATATGGCATGTAATGAAGTACTACGCCCACTATGGACACAAGGATTTTATTCTGTGTCTTGGTTACAAGGCGGACGCGTTCAAGAGTTACTTCCTGAATTACAACGAGTGTTTGTCGAACGATTTCATCCTGTCGCAGGGCGGCAAGAAGATGCAGTTGTTGAACAGCGATATTCAGGATTGGCGAATCACGTTCGTGGATACAGGCACGACGTCAAATATCGGCCAGAGACTGAAGGCGGTCGAGAAACATCTCGAGGGTGAGGAAGTCTTTCTCGCGAACTATACGGATGGTCTCAGCGATGTTCCTCTACCCAATTACCTCGACTACTTTATGGAGAAACAGCGCATGGCATCGTTCCTATGCGTCAGGCCAACGCACAGCTTCCACGTCGTATCTGTGAATAACGATCTCGTCAGCGAGATTCAGCATATGAGCCGCGCCGATATCTGGATGAACGGAGGATACTTCATTTTCCGCAATGACATCTTCAAGTACATGAAAGACGGTGAGGAATTGGTCGAGCAACCTTTTCAACGACTCATCCAGCAGGAACAACTTCTTGCCTACCGGTACAACGGCTTCTGGGGTTGCATGGACACTTTCAAAGACAAGCAGACATTGGACGACATGTATGCGCGGGGCGAGGCACCCTGGGAGGTTTGGAAGGCTGCGAAGAAGAATGGGCTGGAGCTGATCCATGCTTAATCTGGCTCTTCACAAGGAAAGTGATGAGCCGGTAAGGATTCTTTGCCTGGGCGCCCACAGCGACGACATCGAAATCGGATGCGGAGGGACGATCCTGAAACTGCTCGAGCAGTACAAGAGAGCGAGCGTCAATTGGGTCGTGTTCAGCTCGGACGAACGGAGGGCGGAAGAAGCACGCGAGAGTGCGAACATGTTTCTCAAGCAGGCGGAATCGAAGAGTGTCGTTATCAAGAAGTTCCCCACCAGTTTCTTTCCCTACGTCGGCATGGACATAAAGATATCTTTTGAACAACTGAAACAGGAAGTCTCTCCTGACGTCGTGTTTACGCATTACCGGAACGATCTTCATCAGGACCATCGCGTGATTTCGGAATTAACGTGGAATGCCTTCCGGAATCACCTTGTCCTTGAATATGAAATTCCCAAGTACGACGGGGATTTTGGCGCGCCAAATTCATTTGTCCATCTGGACCAGCCCACAGTCCGCAAGAAGATTGACTTCATCATGGAAAACTTCCGTTCGCAAAGGGACAAGCAGTGGTTTGACGAAGAAACCTTTCTGGCAGTTTTGAGACTTCGGGGAGTGGAGTCCAATTCGCCCGGTAAATATGCAGAGGGTTTCTATTGCCGAAAAATGGTGTGGTCGTAGAACCTTACACTTCGTCAAGAGAACGCAGTAAGCCAAAACAAATCTATTCCCCGGGTTCAGTGATATGACAAATCTGGAAAATCTTTCCATCAACGACTACATAGCCATCTTCCGTCGACGGATATGGTACGTGGTAGTGATCACGATTCTGGTCACCGCCGGTGTTGTCGTATATGCGTTGCAGCTTCCGCCGATTTACCGATCTGAGACGACGATCGCGATGTCTGCCCGATTAGTGCCGGAGGATTACATCCGGTCTATTGATCGAAGAACCAATTCCGATCAGATGGATTTCGTGAGACAGCAGTTGCAAAGCCGGACTTTCCTGCAAGGGATTATCCAGGAGTTCCGTCTCGCCGAACCGGGCCCGGAGGGCTTTTCGGACTTCGCTTTGGCGGGCGTTGGGAAAAGAATAGAAATCAGCGTACTGACGACCAGCGCATTCAAGCTTGCCTTTACAGCCACGGACCGCAATCAGGCTCAGGCGGTGACGAAACGTTTGGCCGAAAGAGTCATTCAATTGAATGGGTCTTTCAGGAAAGAAAAAGTCCAATCGGCCGATCAGTTTCTGGAAGAACAGCTGCGCGAAGCCGCGAATGAACTCTCAACAGCGGAGCAGAAGGCGCTGAAGTTCCGAAACGATTCTTTTCCGGGTATCACTGCGGAAAACGTGACCCCGGATAATCTCCGTGACTTACAAGTCCAGCTCGCAACTCTTGAGGCCAAATTGGACGCCGCGGTCGACCAGCGCAAGTCACTGGAGCGCAGGCTTACTGAAAATCGGCAGCTCAAAGTCGCACTGAAAGCTCCGGGGCCCCCGCCTCCGGACTTGCCGGCCGATACGCGCCCCGTGACGGCGGCGGCGCCGCCTCCGCCACCATCTGCGCTTGAAACTCAACTGACAGCCAAACGGGCAGAGTTGGCGGCCGCGTCCTCAAGATACACACCATTGCATCCCAGTGTTCAACAACTTACGATGGACGTACGACAACTCGAGGCGGCCGTCAGGGCTCAGCAGGCGCAGGCGCTGGCGCAGGCGCAGGTGCTGGCGTCAACTTCCGCCCCTAAACAAGCAGCGAAGCAGGAAGTCAAAGACCTTCCTCTTGTGCCGGATTTCCCTGCAATCGACCTGATGCCGGCCGAAATCCAAACCGAACTGGAACAAGTGACGCGCGACATCGCGAAGATGCAACGGGACAGGAACCTCCTCGCGGGAAGAGTCGCCTCCTACCAGGCACGGCTGAATCCTTCGCCGGTGGTGGCCCAGGAACAGGCACAAATCACACGTGAATATGACGTGGCAAAACAGCGATACAACTACCTTTCCGACAAAAGGTTGAACTCGGAACTGGCCACCCGTGTGGATACCAGTGACGAGAATGAGATGTTCCGCGTGATCGATCCCGCGAACCTGCCGCAACGACCGTCGGGACCGGACCGGCGAATGTTTGCGTCGCTTGGAGGTCTCGCCGGTCTGATCCTCGGTCTGGGATTTGCATTTCTGCGGGACTTCATGGATTCCACTTTGCACAGCGAGGACCACGCCAGCGCAGAACTCAAGCTGCCGATACTTGCTGCCATTCCCATCATTCCGGATGAAGACAGAAGGGACGGCGAACAAGTCCCACTGCTGGTTCAGCCGCTAAACCCGGACGACCCCGGGGACTTCTCGCTTCTTCAGGCGGACAGCAAGGTCAGGAACGTGCTTTTGAATCCTCTTTGTTTCGAGGGTGAGCACTACCGCCTGCTGCAGACCAGGCTCATGGCAATGCAAAAGGAACGGAAACTGAAGAGCCTTCTCATCTCCAGTGCTAATCCACATGAAGGAAAGACCTTTACATCATGTTGTATTGCGGGCGTGCTCGCACAGGAGCCCGGCAAAAGGGTGCTGCTGATCGATGCGGACTTACGCAGGGCCAACCTTACCCACATGTTGGGATTTGCCAATAAAGACACATCGAGGACGGCCAATGCAGTTCTGGCCGGCGAGGCTAACCTTGAAGAGAGCGTGGCGCGTTGTGCTGAACTGAATCTTTACTTTCTGCCCGCAGACACGAAGGCTTTCAATCCCGCGAACATGATGAGCTCGGATCAACTGGAGCGCGTGCTGAGCCAGGCCACTCAAGCTTTCGATTGGGTCATCATCGACTCACCGCCTATTCTCGCTGTGGCAGATGCAAACCGTATGTTTCCTTATTGCGATGGTATGTTGCTCGTCGTCCATTCCGGCAAAACACCGATGAAACTCATCAGAGATTCGATTCAAAGAGTCGGTGCGAACCGCATTTGCGGAGTGCTGATGAACCGCGTCAAGAACGTGCAGTCGAGTTACTACTACGGCGGCTACTATCAAAACATTGATTCCCCACCAACAAAGATAAAACGGAAATCGAGTTCAAAGGTTTCCGAAATCGATTTAATCCAGTCGTAAAAAAACCGTGTTCTTTCTTCGATATCTCTCTTTTCAAAAGCTTGGGGCTGTCATCCTTGAGCACGCTCTGCTGATTACATGCGTGCTTATGTTGCAGCTTCGCACCATGGCCGTGGCTCCGCAGGCCCTGGCGTTCTTTCTCTGTCAGGCGTTTGTCGTCGCAGTCACGTTTCAAATGTTTCTGCACTTGAGAAACGGCTACGAGTTCGGAACCAAACCGTGGGAGCCCAGATTCATTCTTGGCCTGGGCCAGGCAGTTTTCCTGGCCTGTGCACTTCTGTCGATGATCCGTGTGGTCATTCCGGATCTGACACTCGGACGCGAACGATTTGCGCTCACGCTACTCATCGTTTCCGTCGCACTGGCGATCTGGCACCTTTTGCTCAGAATGTATTTCGGAGCCAGCGCCCGGCGATCCAAGATTCTGATCATGGGAACGGGCCCTCTGGCCCGGTCACTTGCGACGGAGATAATCCGGCACCGCGAATATGGCCTCCAGGTGTGCGGATTCGTCGACGACGATCCGGCGCTCGTCGGAGTATCGATTGTTAACCCGAAGGTGCTCGGCGTCAGCAAAGACCTCCGCCGCATTGTTTCGGACGTCGGTGTGGACGAAGTCGTAGTCGAACTCCAGGATCGGCGCGGCCGGCTTCCCGTAGATGAACTGCTTGATCTCAAGACCCGGGGAGTGCGAGTGGAGGAAGCGACCACTCTGTATGAGCGTGTGACAGGCAAGATTTCCATTGAGAACCTGAAACCCAGTTGGATGCTGTTCGGTGACGGATTCGAAAAGTCCCGGAGCGTGGTCATCGTAAAGCAGATCGTTTCGTTCTCCGTTTCACTGGTGTTGATGGCGTTGTTTCTCCCTCTCTTTCCCTTAATAGCTTTACTGATCAAGCTGGATTCACCGGGACCGGTGTTCTTCCGCCAGGAGCGCATCGGAAAGGATGGGAGGGTCTTCGCGTTATGGAAGTTTCGTTCCATGCGAAAAGATGCGGAGCGGCATACAGGACCTGTGTGGGCAAAGGCGCAAGACTGCCGGGTGACGCGCGTTGGCAAGTATCTCCGCAGGACGCGGCTTGATGAATTTCCGCAGCTTTTAAACGTGTTGAAGGGGGACATGAGCCTGGTGGGCCCGCGGCCCGAGCGTCCGAATTTCGTCGAAGACTTGTCAAAAACGATTCCCTTTTACTATCTCCGGCACTCCGTGAAACCTGGCGTGACCGGTTGGGCGCAGATCAACTACGGTTACGGAAACTCGGTAGAGGATTCTGTCGAAAAGCTTCAGTACGACCTCTTCTATATCAAGAATATTTCCTGGGCCCTCGATCTGCTGGTCCTGCTGCACACCATAAAAACCGTTCTCGTTCGGAAGGGTTCCTAGAGATGATGAATGTACTGAGCGTCGATGTTGAAGACTATTTTCATGTTGAGGCATTTGCAGGCAAGATTCGCCGTGACGACTGGGATTCCTACGAACGTCGAGTCGAGCAAAACACCTCCCGAATACTAGAGATATTTGAAAGACGACGTGCGAAAGCCACCTTTTTCATTCTGGGTTGGGTCGCCGAGAGGTTCCCGCATCTTTCCCAACAGATCGCCGCGGCCGGCCATGAAGTCGGCTGTCACGGCTACGCGCACCAGCGTCTGCAGCGGTTGACACGGGAGCAATTTCGTGAGGATCTGAGGCGAGCGACCGGATTGCTGGCCGATCAGGTTCAACAACCGATACGTTCCTATCGAGCTCCAAGCTTCTCTATCGTTCGTAATACGCTGTGGGCCCTTGATGTGCTGGCCGAAGAAGGATACGAGCTCGATTCCTCCATATTTCCGGTCCGCCATGACCTCTACGGTATTCCGGACGCAGATCGGTTCGCCTCCTGGCAAAAGAGTCCGGAAGGCCACCGCATTTTTGAGTTTCCGCCCTCGACGATCCGGACCGCGAAGAATAACTGGGGAGTTGCGGGGGGAGGCTATCTCCGCCTGGTACCTTATGGAGCGACGCAATGGGCCATCCGGCACCTCAACCAAGTAGAACAGCAACCCGCGATGGTGTACTTCCATCCCTGGGAAATCGATCCCGATCAGCCGGTCGTTGAAGCGGGGCTGCGCTCAACACTGCGCCACTATACGAATCTCAAGACCATGGCAGCCAAGATCGAACGACTGTTGCAGGACTTTCAATTCACGACTCTCTCGAATGTGTGTTCGCACCATCCAGCTTATCGTACCCAACCGGTGACCGCCTCCATCGTGATGCGGGCAGAGACGGGGGAAGCGAAAGCCACGAGTGCAACAGCAGGAGCATAAAACCATGAGACAAATTCTTTCCGCTTTGTTAGTGATCTGCATTTTCTCTGCCGGTGGCATGTCGCAAGGAACTTCTAAGAACCTTGTTTCAAATGCCGACAGGCAGACTAAAGATAGACAGTTACCCGAGGTCGAGCCGCCAGCAGCGGAAGACTACATCATTGGTCCCGAAGACGTTTTGTCCATTTTTGTATGGCATGAAGCTGAACTGACAAACAAAGTCACCGTCAGACCGGATGGTAAGATCGGGATCCCTCTGCTCAATGATATTCAGGCAAACGGTCTTACAACGAAGCAGCTGCAGGAAAACATTACGGAAGGCCTCAAGAGATTTGTAACGGGCCCACAAGTGTCGGTCGTCGTGCAGGAGATCCACAGCCAGGTCATCTACATCACCGGCTCTGTAATAAAACCCGGCGTCCTGCCATTGGGTGGACCGATGACCGTAATGGAGGCTCTGATCCGGGCAGGCGGCATTGCGGAGTTCGCAAAATCCGAAGAGATTCAGATCCTCCGTAAGGCCGGCTCCAACACGCGCCGCTTTCGCTTCAACTACAAGACTTTTGCAGAGGGAAAAGACTATCAGCAAAACGTGCGGCTGCTGAATGGCGATATGGTGATCGTTCCATGACTAGCCATATGATCTCGAAGCGGTCGATCGTTGGATTGGTTCTCATAGGAAGCTGGTTCGCAGCCAACATTGAGGCTGCGCCGCAAGCACGCCCGGATGCCGTTCCGGAAGAAACTCCCACTGGAACTATCGCTTCGAAAGAGGACGTCCGATCACATTCCATCACGGACAGATTCCTGTCGAATATGAGGAGCCCCATCGGGTTTTCGATGGGTGTTTTCGAGCTGTATGCGCCGAATTCGGGGGATTCAACAATAGTTGGAGACAAATCGCCCGTCTTTACGATGTTGAGGCCTCGGCTGTTCGCAAATGCCAAAGGCAAGAGAAGCCAGTTTCAATTCGATTACACCTTCGGCTTCAAACGCTACAATCGACGAAGCGAAATTCACAGTTCCGAGCATACGGCGAGACTGGACTTCGACTACACGCTCTCACGCAATGCCACTCTCCAGATTTCCGATACGTTCAGGTCCGCATTTAATGATTATGGTGCGTTGCCAACCAGTACGGCACCCACACTGTATCAGCCTGGTTTTGCACAAGAACTTTACTTGCCTCATGAGCGCGCAACAACGAATTCTGTGCTCACCGGAGTCAACATCCGCGCCGGAAAGAGAACTAATCTTACCGTGTTCGGCAGTTACGACATGTGGCGATATCAGACCTCTACCTTTGCTAATGCACAGGGTTTTCAAATCGGCATTCGGGGCGATCACCAAATCAATAAATGGCTTTTCTTGAACAGCAGCTACTCGCACTACCTCAATGCGGTGGATCCCAGGTTCGAGGCTGCCAGTATTCACCGATTGCAGGTGGGTGGCCTCAAGTTCAAGTTGCGGCGAACCGTGGAAATATATTTCTCGGGTGGAGCTGACTATACTCGCTTTCAAGGAACTGCAGAGCCGGCTGCCAGCTATGAAGCGGGCTTTTCCAAAGGTTCCGGTTCTACGCTGTTTTCGGCCGTTTATCACCGCGGTCTCTCCACTGCAGTTGGACCGCAAACCACGTTCAATGGGCATGTCGTCAGTTTGTCATTGACTCAGTGGCTGACGCGGCGAGTAGATTTGCAGATTAGTTCCGGTTACACGAGGGGAGCGGCGCTCAAGCAAAATACCAATATCGAATATCTCGGCGGCAGTGCCGAGATTCAGATACAGGTGCAGCAGCATGTGCTGTTTTCAGTTCAATCCTCGTACGTTTCGCAACGTGGAGCCAACCTGCTTTCAGCAACCCCCCTTCTGAATCGCTACACTGTCACATCAGGTATCCAGTTTATCTTTCCGTCCCTGGGCGGCCGCCGGGGAGAGCGCTGATTGCGCATAGATACAAAAAAGTCTCAAGTCAAAATCATTAACTAAGCAGGTAATAAACGAATGTGCGGCATATACGGAGTGGCTGAATTAAGGACCGGGCGCCGACCCAGCGAAGACACTTTGGCAGCTATGGGACGTCTTATGGTTCATCGGGGACCTAACGACCATGGTCACTATTGCGCCGATGGAATCGCGGTGGGGATGCGTCGTCTCAGCATTATTGATCTCGAAGGCGGGCATCAGCCGATTCCTAACGAAGACAAAACCGTCTGGGCAGTTTGCAATGGCGAGATATACAACTTCAAGGAACTGCGAGCCGAACTCGAAGCTCGCGGTCACGTGTTCCGATGCGACTCGGATACTGAAGTGATTGTTCACCTCTACGAGGAAGAAGGTCTCAACCTCTTCAGTCGTCTTCGCGGAATGTTCGCTATTGCGTTGTGGGATGCCGCGCGCTCGCGGCTGGTCCTGGCGCGTGACCGGCTGGGTAAGAAGCCTCTCTATATCTGTCGCGAGCCTCATCGCGTTTTGTTCGCTTCCGAAATGAAATCCTTGTTGGAAGTCTGCGATATTCCACGAACCCTAAATAGTCACGCACTTCAAGAATACCTGGCGCTTGGATATGTGCCGGCCCCATTGACCATGTTCGAGGGTATCGAGAAACTGCTGCCCGGCCATTACATGGTTGTTGAGAAAAGACGTGTCTACGATCAGCAATATTGGGACGTGCCGGCTGGACCGATCGAAATACGTTCCGAGAACGAATGGATTGAACGCGTGCGCGAAAAGCTGCTCGAATCAATCCGTATTCGCATGGTTAGCGACGTACCTCTGGGCGCTTTTCTAAGCGGCGGGATCGACTCGAGTGCAATCGTCGCAGCAATGGCAAAGATGACGGATCAACCCGTCAAGACTTACTCGATAGGATTCGAGGGTGCCGATCGCTTCTACAACGAATTGCCGTACGCACGAATCGTTGCGAACGCCTTCCGCACTGACCATCATGAAATCATTGTTCGACCCGAAATTGCCGAGCTGCTGCCGAAATTGATATGGCATATGGACGAACCCATCGCCGATTCAGCGTTTGTAACAACCTACCTGGTAGCGAAAATGGCGAGAGAGACGGTTACGGTCATTCTTTCGGGAGTTGGAGGAGATGAACTCTTCGGGGGCTACCGCCGCTATCTGGGAAATCATTTGGCAACCTATTACAACCGCCTTCCCGGCGTTGTACGGCAGAAGTGGCTCCCGGCCCTCCTCGCTGCGTTGCCCCAAGATCGACATTCGAGCCTGAAGAACTACATCCGATATGCTGATGCGTTCGTTAAATCCGCCGGAGCGACCCCGGCGCTGCGGTATATGAGTTACGTGACCCTGTTTTCCTCGGATCACAAGAGGGCCCTTCTCAAAAACACTTTCGCAGACGCACCCAACGGAAACGGGTTCGCCTCAGAAATCATGAAACAGCACTTTGAGACGCACTCCGACCTGACAGGTTTAAACCAACTCATGTACGCCGATTTGAAGACATCGCTTGCCGACGATCTGCTGGCGTTGACCGACAAGATGACGATGGCGGCATCCATTGAGTGTCGTGCTCCTTTTATCGATCACGAGCTCGTTGAGTTGGCCGCCTCTTTGCCCGAGTCGTTTAAAGTCCGCGGATTCACGACGAAGTACCTGCTGAAGAAGGTCGTCAAACCGTGGGTACCTGATGAAATCCTCAACCGGAAGAAACGAGGATTTGGAGCCCCAATGGGCTCATGGATGCGGAACGACCTCGGGCCGCTCGTTGATGACCTTCTGTCCCCCAAACAAGTGGAGAGAAGAGGATTGTTTAACTCCGCGTCCGTCAGAGAATTAGTCGCAAGGCACAAGACACAGAAGTGCGACTACACTGATCAACTACTCGCGCTGATCAATCTGGAGCTATGGTGTCAAATCTTCCTGGACCATAAGCACCACCAACAACCGCTGGAAATGACGGAAGCCGTCTAGGCCACAATGAACATACTTTTCGTTTGCCATCGGCTGCCTTATCCGCCGAATCGCGGTGGGAAGATTCGTCCATTTAACATGATCCGCCACCTCAGCCAAAAACACTCAGTTGTAGTTGCCAGTCTCGCGCATACGGAAAAGGAACTGAACGAAGGTGCAGGCTTAAAGGACTATTGCGACGACGTCATCGCGGAGGTCCTGCCAAACTCGACGCGGTGGCTGCAGGCGTGTAAAGCCCTGCCGACACGCACGCCATCTTCGGTCGCTTACTTCTGGTCCCCGCGGTTGTACCAGAGAATCAAACAGACTGTTCTGCGGACCAGGTTCGATGTCACGTTTGTCCACTGCGCATTTGTCGCTCAGTATGTTCTGGATCTGCAAAGTGGTTTCCGAATTATGGATTTCGGCGATCTTGACTCCGCCAAATGGGCTGAATACTCAAAGTGGAAAAGCTTCCCCTTTTCGCGGATGTATGCGTTTGAGTCAACAAAACTTCGAGCATACGAGCGATACGTCGCGCGCTCGTTTGATCGCTGCACAATAACAACTGAAGGCGAACAGGATGAGTTCCAGAACCTTCAGGTGCCGACTCCTCATAATGTGATTCCAAACGGCGTGGATGTCTCCTACTTTTCTCCAGCTGAGATCTCCACCAGCCCAAATTCTTCGATCGTCTTTATAGGGCGCATGGACTACTTTCCCAACATCGATGGGGTTTGCCATTTCGCTGAAAACATCCTGCCTCTCATCCGCGAGAGAATGCCAAGCGTGGAGTTCCGTATCGTGGGCTCAAATCCGGCACGCCGAGTTCGAGAATTGGTGAAGCTGCCGGGAGTAGTGGTGACGGGCCATGTACCGGATGTCCGGCGTTACCTGCAAGACGGAGCAATCGCGATTGCTCCCTTGAGGATTGCCAGGGGAACCCAGAACAAAATTCTCGAATCGATGGCAATGGGAATTCCCGTAGTAGCAACGCCGAACGCATCGAAAGGGATTCAGGCGGTCCCAGGAAGAGACCTCCTGGTCGCGGAAACTCCGCACGCTTTCGCTAAACACGTACTTGCATTGCTCAACAACCCCCACCTGCGGAGAAGCCTGTCTGCCGCTGGGCGGAAGCAAGTGGAAAAGGCTCATCTCTGGCCGGCAGCGATGAAGATTCTGGACCACACATTAGCAACAGAAGAACCAGCTGCGCATTACGCGCAATCTGCGGCTGATCCAAAGTTTACTTCTTGAATTTTCCTACCCACGCTTTCGACTCACTGAGGAGTTTGGCATGATGCCCATCAGCCTCTTGGTTCTGCTGTTGCTCCAGTTCACCGACGTCGGCGCCCAAAACGGATGGCGCATGGAGGGTTTTAATAGTTCTCGTACCAACGTAAGTCCGCTGACGGGTCCGACTTCCCTTCCAACATTTCGAGTCATAGCCGCGAATGTTACCGGGAATCTCAAGAGAACCGCAAACGACGGTTCCTTGATACTGACCGACGGCACGACGGTTTCTTCTTACACGGACAGCGGCCAGATGCGCTGGCAGAGGAACATTCTCGCGGGCCTTAACGGTCCCGTCGTCGATCTCGCCGTCGGATCATCCGGCGTAGTCTACGCGTCTTCCGCACACGCACTCATTGCGCTCGATCCAACGACAGGCCAGCCCGGTTGGGTGGCGCCATTCGTGGCCAATACGGGAGATGAGTCTGCGCCATTGGTTGTGGGCAAAGACGGAACTATTTACTTCCACACAGGTGGGACATCGCCCGGTTTTCAGGAACGGTTCACGGCGATCAATCCAGACGGAACGCGGAAGTGGGAGTACCTCGGCAATACAGGCCGCGGATACCGTCCCGCAGTATTCAGCACGGATCAGTCCACAGTTTACCTGTACCAACTTGATGGGTCCGGTGGTCTCGGAAGAGCGATTGGCCTCTCGTCAGTCTCAGGGAAGGCAGAATTCAAGTCCGCGTGCGATGTCAAGGCCGGGATCTACGCTTTTTCGGATGTCTTGAACACGGGCGGTACAAACAGCAATCTGTTGAAGTTTCCGGCCGATATCCAAAACTGTGCGGTTTCTGCCAGCGGCTTGCTTGTAACGGACACGGCGGCCGCTCTGAATGCGGAATGGCTCGTAGTCAAAACTCCCCTGCCGGGCACGGATTCCAGCTATGCGGCAATCGATTCACAAGGCCGCACGTTGTGGTCCCGAAACGAGCCGCTCGTTGGAGGATTTGCCGATACACCGGCCAACGAAGGAAGAGGAACATTTTTTGCAGTTGCGCCGAAAACAAACGAGCTTGTTGCGATTCGAATAGCTACGGGAGATGATCTGTGGAGACAGCGATTCCCGGCAAGAATTTCGGGAGTGACCCTGGGCGGCGACAAAAGCGTCTATCTGGTTTCTGGCACGGATTTGTTTCGAAGTGATTCGCAAATGTCGAGCTCCAGAATCAGTCTGGGATCGCGCGCTATCGCGGCTCCGTCGAGCTCACCCAGGTCGAGTCGTCTGGCAAGTGTTGCTGCAGACGCATCGGGGCTGGTAGCGGCTTTTGGTTTCAGTGAAGGCTCTGGTCCCACGACTGCGGACACTTCCGCAAGCGGCTTCAATGGAACGCTCGCCAACGGAACTTTGTGGACGACCGGCAAGAATGGAACCGGCCTCTCCTTCGACGGCCTTGACGATAAAGTCGCACTACCGGCGACGCTGGATATCGCCGCCTTGCCCTTTACTCTTGAAGCATGGATAAAGCCCACGGGCTTCGCGGACTGGCGCGCATTCTTCAGCAAACGCGATGGCTGGGCATCAACCCTGATCCGTTTTGATGTCGGACTGGCGATTTCAACCGGCAATGTTTACGTCACGACGTACAACTCGACTGTTACCTTTGCCTACGTTCCACCTCTAAACGCCTGGACGCATTTGACTGTTGTTGCCACCTCCTCGGGAACAGCGCTTTACGCCAACGGTGTCCTTCAGGAAACGCTCTCGGCCGTCACACTTGGTACCGGCGCCACTGCGGCCGTCGCGATTGGCGGCAGTGCGGATGACGATGATCACTTCGCGGGTACAATCGACGATTTGCGCGTATACAGCCGGGCCCTTTCGCAGACCGAGATCCAGGCCGACATGAATACCCCGGTCTCCACCGGCGGGCCGCTGCTTCAAATTACTCAACCTCTTCCAGGCGCTTCCATCGCCGGTACGACAGTGAACGTGACGTATACCGCCTCAGGCGACCTCACGGCAGTGAATCATGTCCATTTCACGCTGGACAGCAATCCGGAAGTCATGGACATGAGCTTTGACGGCGTCTATCAATTCACGAACGTGGCCACCGGCAACCATGTTCTGAATGGCTATCTTGTTCGGGTAGATCATTCGAAAATTCTCGGGACCGATGCAACACCGGTTTCGTTCAGCACAAGCGTGCCTGACACAACACCGCCAACGGCAACTGTCACAAATCCGCTGGCCGGGGCGACCGTGAGCGGCTCCATCTCAGTAATTGCCACCGCTTCGGACAACGTTGGAATCGCAGGAGTGCAGTTCTTATTGGACGGACAACCGCTGGGTTCGGAGGACACAAGCGCTCCTTACTCGACGACCTGGAATACCACGTCGAGTACGAATGGCGGTCATGCGGTTGCCGCGCGCGCACGGGATCTGGCCGGTAACCTGGCAACCTCGACTTCAGTTTCGGTGACGGTTTCGAACTCGAGTCCCAACGATCCAACCATAGTGGGACAGTGGAGTGCTCCGACTACATGGCCTCTTGTTTCGGTTCACCTGAATGTCTTACCGACCGGCAAAGTCCTGGCATGGGATAACTCAATAGACCATGCCAACCACTTGAATGCTGCCGTGGTGTGGGATCCGATAACGAACGCGTTCACGGATGTGACCAACCCGGCGGTCAACATATTCTGCGCCGGTCAGACACAACTGGCCGATGGAAAAATCATCGTGGTCGGGGGCCACATCGACAATGACATCGGAATCAACGCAGTAACGGTTTTCGATCCGTTCACTCTGACGTGGACGTCGAAAACTCCGATGTCATCCGCTCGCTGGTATCCCGGGGCAACCACGCTGGGTGATGGGCGAGTATTAGCCCTCGTTGGAACAACTAACTGCAAAGACTGTATCGCGAGCACTCCTGAGGTCTACAATCCGGCCACGGACTCGTGGCAAACCCTGGCGGGGGCTACTTCCGCATTTGCACGCTACTATCCCCACTCGTTCGTTCTACCGGACGGCAGAGTGCTCGTGACTGGTACCCCCCAGATCGCCAACGCAAGTCAATTCTCCATACCCAGCCGCATTCTCAACGTCAACACTCAGACATGGACGACCGTCGATCCGGCCACCAATGCCGAGGGTCTCTCGGTCATGTATCAACCGGGAAAGGTCGTGCGGATCGGTGGATCGTGGGATGATGGCTTCGGTTACCCGTTGACTGGGACCGCCGTCCTGGACATGAGTGCCCCGACTCCGGCGTGGCGTTCGACCGCTCCGATGCAATTCGCGCGCGTATTGCACAACCTCACGATCCTGCCGGACGGAAGTGTTCTGAGTACCGGAGGAGCTAACGATGCGGCGCTCAATCCTCCGGCAAACAAAATACTCTACACTGCAGAACTCTGGTCGCCGGACACCGAGACCTGGACAACTCTGTCTGACATGTCCACACCTCGGCTATACCACTCAACGACTGCTCTTCTGCCTGACGGACGCGTCCTCGTGGCCGGCGGCGGCAGGGCCTTCACGACAGACCAGTTCAACGCGGAAATTTATTCGCCGCCCTATCTCTTCAAGGGCGCCCGGCCGACAATTACAAGTGCGCCCGGCCGGGCGGGATACGGCGGTACCATGTTTGTGGCGACGCCGAATGCGGCGCAAACCGTAAAGGTCTCGCTTGTGCGGCCCACGTCGGTGACGCACACGACAAATTTCAGCCAGCAATTCATTCCGCTTACGTTCCAGACGGTGCCGGGTGGTTTGAACGTTACTATCCCAGCCAACGGGAATGTCGCTCCTCCCGGTTACTACATGCTGTTCCTCGTCAACGCGAATGGTGTTCCGTCGGTCGCGTCGTTCGTTCGCCTGGAAACGGACACTGCCCCGCCGGTCATATCGGCGGTGGCCTCGTCGAGCATCACGTCTTCAGGCGCAACGGTTACATGGACCACCAATGAGCAGGCCGATAGTCAGGTGGAATACGGAACGACAGTAAGCTACGGGCAATCCTCGACGCTGGATGCAGCGCTGGTTACGGCTCATTCCGTAACCCTCTCGGGTTTGTCTGCAGGCACGACTTATCACTTCCGAGCTAAATCCAGAGACGGCGTCGGCAATCTTGCGACCGGTGGGGACAATACCTTTACAACTTCCGGCGCCGGGGATACTGCTCCGCCGACTGCGCCTTCCGGTTTGACAGCGACCGTGGCCGGCGGCACACAAATCAACCTTGCCTGGACCGCATCCACGGACAATGTTGGCGTCACCGGATACAGGGTCGAACGCTGTCAGGGCGCCGGCTGCTCCAACTTTGCGCAGATTGCGACGCCTGCAGGAATCACTTATAACGACCCAGGACTGACGCCGGCCACCAGCTACAGCTACCGTGTACGGGCTAACGACGCCGTTGGGAATCTGAGCGGCTATTCCAACGCCGTTACTGCGACGACCAACAGCGCCCCATCGGGCGGGCCGGTGGCCGCTTATTCGTTCGATGCCGGCACGGGAACATCGCTCGCAGACTTGTCCGGCAACGCTAATACGGGAACGATCACGAGCGGGACGTGGACTACTTCAGGCAAATATGGCAACGCCCTGGTTTTCAACGGATCCAGTTCGCGCGTAAACATCAACGACTCGGCTTCATTGCACTTGACGACGGGCCTGACGCTGGAAGCCTGGGTGTTTCCGACAGCGGCTCCTTCGGGATGGCGGGACCTCATATATAAGCAGAACGACATCTATATGCTCGAGGCATCGTCGAGCCTGGGAGTAGGGCCAACTGTCAGCGGCACATTCGGAAACGGTTTTCAGGGCCTGGCCGGGGGGTCCGTGCTCCCTGTGAACATGTGGACCCACGTGGCGGCGACGTTCGATGGAGCCAAACTGGCCATGTGGGTCAATGGCGTCCAGGTCGCGTCAAAGGTTCAGGCATCTCCCCTGACGGTATCCACTCTGCCTCTCCAGATCGGAGGCGACAGCTTATACGGACAGAACTTCGCCGGCCGCATTGATGAAGTTCGCGTCTACAACAGGGCGCTGACGCAACTCGAGATCGAAGTCGACATGAACACGCCCGTCGGCCCGGTCACAGACACGACCGCCCCGACAATTCCCGGAAGCGTGCGCTCGTTCGCGGGGGGAACTCCGCCTTCCGTTATCGGTCGACAGGCGTATATCAATTCGACGTCGTTGACGTCGCACACCAGCGCGGCTTTTGACAGCACCGGCGGTGACTTGATTTTTCTTTTCGCTTCCTCGCACGCCAACGTCACACTGACCCCCACCGACAACAAAGGCAACACGTGGATCTCGGCGGCGGGCCCGACCAATCACACTCCGGGCGTCGATCTGAGAAGTCAGATCTGGTACGCGAAGACGCCAAACGTGGGAATCGGGCACACCGTCACGATGACCCTCTCCGCCGCTCAACCACTGGTCATTTCCGCGCTGGTTATCAAGGGTTCGAACACCACGGCGCCGCTCGACGTCATTTCAAGCATTACCGATGACGGAGGCGTAGCGACTACGAGCATCGGCAGCGCGACGATCAACACAACTAAACCAGCCGACCTCCTGGTCGATTTTGCGAAGACTCTCCTCGGTGCCACGTGGACGGCAGGTACGGGCTATACATTCGAAAGTCTGGCTTCGTCGAATTACCTTGTGGCAGAGGACTCGATCGCGGGTGCAGCAGGCAGCTATACTGCGGGCTGGACCCTAACTCCGGCTACGAACTGGCAGAATGTTCTTCTTGGCGTTGTATCCGCAAACGCATCGGCCAGCAATAGTCAGATTACAACGACGTGGAGTCCATCGACGGATAATACAGGCGTCACCGGATACCTCGTCGAGCGCTGTACCGGCTCCGCGTGTTCAAACTTCGCGCAGGTCGGCAGCACAACCGGGTTCACCACAGTGTCGTACACCGACACGGGGCTGACGGCCGGCACCGCATACAGGTATCGCGTACGCTCCAAAGATGCTGCGGGCAACCTCGGCGCGTATTCGAGCGCGGTGACCGCCACGACCACCGGTTCGACCGACGGCACCGCACCGACTGCTCCGGCGGGCCTGACCGCTGCGGCCGCGAGTACCAGCCAACTCAACCTGACATGGACCGCGTCGACTGACAATGTCGGTGTCACCGGCTACATGATCGAACGCTGCCAGGGCGCCGGCTGCAGTTCGTTTGCGCAAGTGGCTACCAATACGACCACCTCGCACTCCGACACCGGCCTTTTGGAAGGCGCGGGCTATAGCTATCGCGTGCGCGCCACCGATGCTGCAGCGAATCTCAGCGGCTATTCCAACGTAGCGTCGTCCGTCACCGACACTCGGCCAACTGCGCCATCTACGCTGACAGCTGCTGCTGCGGGCGGCACGCAGATCAACGTGAGCTGGACGGCTTCAACCAGCAGCCTGGGAATCTCGAACTACCAGGTCGAACGCTGCCAGGGAGCGGCCTGTTCCAATTTCGTTCAGATCGCCACTTCGGCCGCGACCACTTACTCCGATACTGGTCTGAGCGCGGCGACGACCTACTCTTATCGTGTGCGCGCAAGCGACACGCACAACAATTTGAGCGTGTACTCGAACACCGCCGGCGCCACGACAACGGACACCGTACCGCCATCGGCTCCGTCCAATCTGACGGCAACGCAATCGAGCACGACTCAAATCAACCTGACCTGGACAGCCTCGACGGATAATGTCGCCGTCACGGGATATCGGGTGGAACGCTGCCAGGGTGCGGGCTGCACGTCGTTCGCCCAGATTGCGTCCCCGACAGCCGCTAACTTCAGCGACACCGGCCTGACCGCGAATGCGTCCTACAGCTATCGCGTGCGCGCCACCGACGCTGCAGGCAACCTTAGCGGATACTCGAACACTGCGACCGCCACTACTACGGACACGGTCCCTCCATCGGCTCCATCGAACCTGACGGCTACGACGGCCGGCGGCACAGAGATCGACCTGTCGTGGACGGCCTCGACAGACAATGTTGGTGTCACTGGATATCAACTGGAACGCTGCCTGGGCGTGAGCTGCACATCGTTCGCGCAGATCGCGTCCCCGACAGCCACGACTTACAACGACACTGGTGTGACCGCGGGTGTGCCCTATAGCTATCGTGTGCGCGCGACCGACGCCGCAGGCAACCTCAGCGGATACTCGAACACCGTGACTGCCGCAACTGCGGACACCGTCTCCCCATCGGCTCCATCGAGCCTGACGGCAACGGCCGCGGGCGGGACACAAATCAATCTATCGTGGACTGCATCGACGGATAACGTCGGCATCACTGGTTATCTGGTAGAGCGCTGCCAGAGTGCGGGCTGCACGTCGTTTGCTCAGATCGCTTCTCCCACAGCCACTACCTACAGCGACACGAGCCTGACTTCGGCCACGTCCTATAGCTATCGTGTGCGCGCCACAGACGCCGCAGGCAATCTCAGCGGCTACTCGAACACCGCGACTGCCACTACTACGGACACGGTCGCCCCGTCGGCTCCATCGAACGTGACAGCTACTGCCGCAGGCGGGACACAAATCAACCTGTCGTGGACTGCCTCCACGGACAACGTCGGCGTCACCGGATATCTACTCGAACGGTGCCTTGGAGCAAGCTGCACGTCATTCGCGCAGATCGCGTCGCCCACAACTACGACTTACAGTGACACGGGTCTGACTTCGGGCACCTCCTATAGCTATCGTGTGCGTGCGACCGATGGCGCAGGCAATCTCAGCGGCTACTCGAACACTGCGAGCGCCACTACCGCCGACACGGTCTCCCCATCGGCTCCCTCGAGCCTGACGGCTACGGCCGCAGGCGGCACACAGATCAACCTGTCGTGGGCGGCTTCCACAGACAATGTCGGGGTCACAGGATATCAACTGGAACGCTGCCAGGGTGTGAGCTGCACGGCCTTTGCGCAGATCGTGTCTCCGACAGCTGTCACTTACAGTGATACCGGCCTGACCGCGGGCGCATCTTACAGCTATCGCGTACGTGCGACAGATGCGGCCGGTAATCTCAGCGGTTACTCCAATGTAGCAAGCGCCACCACGCCCGCTCCCGACATTTCAGCCCCGACGGCGCCTTCAAACCTCGCTGCGACAACCGCAGGCGGCACGCAGATCAACCTGACGTGGACGGCCTCGACGGATAATGTCGGCGTCATTGGATATCGCGTGGAGCGCTGCCTGGGCTCGGGTTGCAGCAGTTTCACTCAGATCGCAACTCCGGCCGGCGTTTCCTATAGCGACACTGGCCTGACGGCCGGATCCAGTTACAGCTACCGGGTGCGAGCAACAGACGCGGCTGGGAATCTGAGTGCCTATTCCAATGTGGCCAGTGCGACGACCGCAGCCTCGAACGGGCTGGTAGCAGCCTATTCCTTCAATGAAGGAACAGGAACAACAGTGGCGGACTCTTCCGGCAACGGAAATGCCGGAACGATTTCAAATGCGACGTGGAGCACTTCGGGCAAGTACAGCAACACGCTGGTCTTCAATGGAACGAACTCGCTGGTTACCATTAATGATTCGGCCTCGCTGCATTTGAGTACTGGCATGACCCTGGAAGCCTGGGTGTTTCCGACCGCAACGCCTTCGGGCTGGGTAGACCTGATTTACAAGCAGAACGATGCCTACCTCCTTGAGGCTTCATCGACCTGGGGTGGACAGGGGCCAACCGGTGGCGGCACCTTCGACAATGGCTTTCAGGCCGTGCCTGGTCCTTCACCGATCTCGGTGAACGCGTGGACACACCTGGCCGTCACATTCGACGGAGCCAACATTACGCTTTGGATCAATGGCGTCAACGTGGCAAGCCAGGCTCAGACGTCACCGCTGACCTCGTCCACTTTGCCGTTGCAGATCGGCGGCGACAGCATTTACGGACAATTCTTCACCGGACGCATCGACGAAGTTCGTATCTACAATCGAGCGCTGGCGAAGAATGAAATCGAAGTCGACATGAACACACCCGTGGGCTCCGTCGCGGACACGACGGCGCCCGCCGTTCCCAGCAATGCAACGGCGTTTGCGGGTGGAACCCCCGCTTCGATCATCGCCCGCCAAAGCTACGTCAATGCGACCAACAAGGCGGCGAACACGACTGCAACATTCGATAGTACCGGCGGTGACTTGATCGTCGTCTTTGCCTCGTCCCACGAGAATGTGCCGACAATGACGCTCACCGACAACAAAGCAAATACGTGGATCACTGCGGCAGGTCCGACGAATCACTCGTCTTCCAGCGTCGATATGCGAAGCCAGATCTGGTACGCAAAGGCCGCCAAAGCAGGGACTGGGCACACGGTCACCTTGACTTTGTCGCCCGCTTCGTCTTTGGTGATGTCGGTGCTCGTGATCAAGGGCTCGAACACGACGTCGCCGATCGATGTCACGTCCAATATCACCGACGACGGGGGTATAGCGACCACGAGCATCACGGGCTCTGCAATCACTACGACACGACCGGCAGATCTGCTGTTGGATTTTGCGAAGAGTGCCGTCAGTGTTGTATGGACTGCCGCCAGCGGCTACACATTTGAGAGCACAGCGTCATCGAACTACGTGGGCACCGAGGACGCAATCGCCGCCGCCCCCGGCAGCTATGCGGCGAGTTGGACCATGACGCCGGCCAACAATTGGCACAATGTTCTGACCAGCGTGGTGTCGGCGAACGCCTCTTTCAGTTCCACCCAGATTACGATGACGTGGAGTCCGTCGACTGACAACATCGGAGTGACCGGCTACGTCATTGAACGCTGCCAGGGCGCGGGATGTTCGACGTTTACACAGGTCGGCAGCACCAGCGGGTTCAGCACGACCTATTACACCGACACGGCACTTTCTGCCGCCACGACTTACTTATATCGCATCCGCGCCAGGGATGCCGTCGGCAATCTGAGCGCATACTCGAGCACGGCCACCGCTACGACTACTCCCTGAGCTCAAGGAATGACTCAATCGAGTAGATGCGCCAAACTGGCGCATATCCGGTAGGCCGGCTCTAATCCATTTCCCAGACGATCATTTGTATTGTTCGATAGATGGCGGTTCATACTGCGTATCGCAGCCGCGTACGCACTTGTGTATTTGATTTCTTGCTAGCTAAACACGCAATTCCAAAATCCTTAAAGCCAACCAACCAAAAGCGTGCGCCACGTTCGTTCGTAGTGTAGACCGACACTTTGCGGATTTAGGGAGTCTGACATGACCAAACCGATTATCACGGCACTCGTTCTGATTCTTTCCACTTTTGCCAATTTGAACGCGCAGAACGGATGGCGTATGGAAGGCGGCAATGCCTCCCGGACGAATGTTAGTCCGGCACCAGGCCCGACTTCGTTACCTGCATTCCGAGTCGTCGCTACCTACGTATCGGGGACCGTCACGAGGATCGCCGATGATGGGTCCGTGATTCTCACCGATGGCACCTTTGTTTCTTCCTATACAACGCAAGGTCAGCTTCAATGGCGTACGAACGTCGCTGACGGCCTCGGCGGTCGTGTGGTGGACGTTGCGCTTGCCTCGTCGGGAACAGTATACGTATCTTCGGCGAGGACGCTGGTTGCCCTGGATCCATTCACCGGCCAACCGAGTTGGCCAACGCCTTTTGTGGCGAATTCCGGAGATGAGTCCGGACCATTGGTCGTCAGTTCCGACGGGACCGTTTACTTCCATACGGGTGCAACGGCCGCCGGAACTCCGGAAAGGTTCACCGCAATCAATGCGGATGGAACGCGGAAATGGGAATTTCTCGGAAATAGCGGACGCGGATCCGGTAGAGCAGTATTGAGCACCGATGGCTTGACAATCTATCTCTACCAACTCCGTTCGGGCGGCCTGGCGAAGGCTGTGGGTCTATCGTCGCTTACAGGCCAGGTCGTATCCGACACGCCGTGCGATGTCCGGAACGGGATCTATGGTTACTCTTCTTCAAACATCCTCTATACAGGGACCATCAGCAACAACCTGTTAACGTCTCCTTCGAACCTGCGAAGCTGCCAGGTATCGACGAGCGGCTCAACCGTGATGGACACCGCAGCCATTCTGAATTCCGGATTGGTTGCTGTCCAGGTTCCCTTGCCGGGAACCGGCTCCAGCTACGCCATGATCGATTCTCAGGGCCGTACAGCCTGGTCTCAGCTCGAGCCGCTGCGCGGTGGATTTGCGGATACGCCCGCGAGTGAAGGGAGTGGAACATTTTACGCAATCGCACCTCATACCAACGAAGTCGTTGCGATTCGAGCAGCCACTGGCGAAGAGCGATGGAGACAGCGATTCCCTTCGGCGATTTCAGGGCTTCTGTTGGGTGGCAACGGAAATCTGTTTGTCGTTTCCGGAAGCGATTTATTCCGCAGTGATTCGCCGCTTTCCAAGGCCGCGCTCACCGACGCCTCGCCCAGGCCGTCGACTCGAACGTCTTCATTGGCATCACGGGACACCGCAAGTTTGCGGACATTTGCTGCAACGGCACCGGGACTGGTCGCCGCTTTCGGCTTCAGTGAAGGAACCAGCTCCACAACGGTGGATGCCTCGGGAAACGGTTTTAATGGGACACTGGCCAACGGCGCGGCCTGGACCGCCGGCAAGAATGGGAATGGACTTTCTTTTGACGGCATTGACGATAAGGTCATGCTGCCCAATACCCTGGACATCCCGGCTGTGCCGTTTACCCTCGAAGCCTGGGTCAAGCCAACGAACTTCGCCGACTACGGGGCGTTTTTCAGCAAGCGCGACGCGGCCTATAGCAGCCAGATGCGATTTGATGTCGGTTTCGCAATCAATACTGGACGTTTTTACGTCGTTACGGACTACCTCTCCATCACATACTTCACTTACGTCCCGCCTCTTAACATATGGACACATCTGGCAATCAATGCGGACTCCACCGCCACCACTCTATACGTCAATGGTGTTCTGCAAGAAACCCGGCCCGCCATCACGCTGGGAAACGATTCTGCCGCTGCGGTGACTATCGGCGGCAGCGCTGACGACGACGATCACTTCGCCGGCTCTATCGACGACCTGCGCCTATACAGTCGCGCTCTGACGCAAGCAGAAATTCTAACGGATATGAATACTGCCGTGGCGAGTTCTGTTGCTCCGGTTCTTACTATCACCCAACCCGCAGCCGGAAGTTCGATCACCGGTTCCACGGTGAACGTGACGTATACCGCCTCAGGCGACCTCACGGAAGTGAACCATGTCCATTTCACGCTGGACAGCAATCCGGAAGTCATGGACATGACCTTGGACGGCGTCTATCAATTTACGAACGTGGCCACCGGCAACCATGTCCTCAATGGCTATCTTGTTCGAGTGGATCACTCGAAGATTCTCGGGACCGATGCGACACCGGTTTCGTTCAGCACAACAGTCCCCGACACGACACCGCCGACAGCAACTCTCACCGGGCCCCTGAACCTATCGACCGTGACCGGATCCATTTCAGTAACTGCCACGGCTTCGGACAACGTTGGAGTTGCCGGAGTGCAGTTCTTATTGGACGGGCAATCGCTCGGTTCGGAGGATACGAGCACTCCTTACTCGATCACCTGGAATACTACGTTGGCCATGAATGGCGCTCATACGCTTGCCGCGCGCGCACGAGACCTGGCCAGCAACCTGGGCACCTCGACTTCAATTTCGGTGACCGTTTCGAACTCGAATCCGAACGATCCCGCGATAGTGGGACTGTGGAGTACTCCGTCTGTATGGCCCCTTGTTCCGGTACACCTGAATGTCTTACCCACCGGGCAGGTACTTGCCTGGGATAACTCGATAGACCATGCCAACCACTTGAATGCTGCGGTGGTTTGGGACCCGATAACGGGCGTGTTCACAGACGTGACCAACCCGGCGGTCAACCTGTTCTGCGCCGGTCAGACGCAACTGGCCGATGGAAAAATCATCGTGGTGGGAGGCCACATTGACAATGATATTGGAATCAATGCGGTAACCGTTTTCGATCCGTTCACGCTGATGTGGACGTCGAAAACTCCGATGTCCTCCGCGCGCTGGTATCCCGGGGCGACCACCCTGGCAGATGGGCGAGTATTGGCCCTCGTTGGAACAACTAACTGCAAAGACTGTATCGCCGGCACTCCCGAGGTCTACAATCCTGCGACAGATTCGTGGCAAACCCTCACGGGCGCTACTTCCGCATTTGCACGCTACTATCCCCATTCATTCGTTCTACCGGATGGCAGAGTGCTTGTGGCTGGTACTTCGCAGGTAGCTAACGTGAGCCAGTTTTCCATACCCAGCCGCATTCTCGACGTCAACACTCAGACATGGACGACCGTCGATGCGGGCACCAACGCCGAGGGTCTCTCGGTTATGTATCAACCTGGAAAGATCGTTCGGATCGGTGGAACATGGGATGACGGCTTCGGTTTTCCGTTGAACGGGACCGCCGTCCTGGACATGACGGCACCCACCCCCGCGTGGCGTTCGACTACTCCAATGCAATTCGCGCGCGTATTGCACAACCTGACCATCCTGCCTGATGGAAGCGTTCTGACGACGGGAGGATCCACCGATGCGGCGCTGAACCCGCCGGCGAACTCCGTACTTTATGGCGCTGAACTTTGGAACCCCAGTACGGAGACGTGGACAACGCTGTCCAGTATGCAGACGCCGCGGCTCTATCACTCCACGACGGCGCTCCTGCCCGACGGGCGCGTCCTCGTTGCGGGCGGCGGCAGGGCCTTCACAACAGATCAATTCAATGCCGAAATTTATTCGCCGCCCTATCTTTTCAAGGGGGCCCGGCCGACAATTACGAGTGCGCCCGGCCAGTCCAATTACGGCTCCACCATATTTGTAAGCACTCCCAACGGGGCTCAAATCGCAAGCGTCTCGCTTGTGCGGCCGACATCGGTAACACATACGACCAATTTCAACCAGCGCTTCGTTCCACTCACATTCCAGCAAGTCACGGGTGGCTTGAACGTTACTATCCCAGCCAACGGGAATGTCGCTCCTCCCGGCTACTACATGCTGTTTATCGTCGACGGAAATGGCGTTCCGTCAGTGGCTTCCTTTATTCGTCTGGATCTGGGATCAACTCCGGACACCACGGCGCCGACCACTCCCACGAATCTATTAGGCGCAGGCGCCGGAGTCAGTCAGGTCAACCTGACATGGACCGCCTCGACGGATAACGTTGCCGTCACCGGCTACACCATCGAACGATGTCAGGGAATCGGGTGCAGCAACTTCGCACCGGTCGGAACATCCACATCCGCATCGTATTCCAACACCGGATTAGCTTCGAGCACGACTTACAACTATCGTGTGCGTGCTACTGACGCCGCCGGCAATCTGAGTGGCTATTCGAATGTGGCACCGGCGACGACCCTCTCCGACACTACGGCGCCGACCGCTCCTTCAACTCTGACAGCGACGGCCGCCGGCGCAGGCCAAATCAACCTCGCATGGGCTGCTTCGACGGACAATGTTGGTGTCACCGGTTATCGCATTGAGCGCTGCACGGGAGCGGGATGCTCCAACTTCACCGAGGTCGCTATTTCCACATCCGCGTCGTATTCCGACACGGGTTTAGCGGCGAGCACGACATACAGTTATCGTGTGCGCGCCACAGACGCCGCAGCCAATCTGAGTGGCTACTCCAACGTGGCAACGGCGACGACCTCCGCTGTTGCCGATACGACGGCGGCGACCCCTCCTTCAAATCTGGCAGCGACGGCCGCCGGCGCGAACCAAATCAACATGACATGGACTGCTTCGACCGATAACGTTGGCGTCACCGGTTATCGCATTGAGCGCTGTGTGGGAGCGGGATGCGCTAATTTCGCCCAAGTTGCAACGTCCATAGGCGCCTTCTACAACGACACCGGCCTGACACCCGCTACCACCTACAGCTATCGGGTTCGCGCAACAGACGCTGCCGGCAACCTCAGTGGCTACTCCAACGTAGCTGCGGCGACAACGAGTTCAGCTCAGTCAGCTCTGGCTGCCCTGGCCGCTTCGATGGGGCCCGGAAGCTGGGCAGAACTCACCACCAACAACGTCAACCCGGCGTTAGCTCAAACCGGTGGCATTACAGGTACGACCTTGAGCTATTCCGATACTGCGGTCTGGGATCCAGTAACTCAGCAGTTCTTTTTCTTAGGAGGGGACCATGATCCGATCTCTCCTTCCAAGTGCCCTCGATTTGTGTCGTATAAGGAAAGCACGAATACCTGGCAGCTCCTGCCCACCGCGAATTGGTTCCAATGCGGAGCTGTGTCTCGTATGCACGGCATGAATCACACCGCCATTGACGCCGCGAACGGAAAGTTGTACCACCGTCCGTTTGGCGACATGGTTGTTCGGAAGTACGATATCGCGTCGCAGACCTGGACTAATCTTCCGGCTATCCCCACGAGTGTAATGGGTTACAACCAATGCTGTACTGCTCTGGCATGGTTCCCTGAACGGAACTCGCTCGTCTATGCGTCGATCGAAAACGGAACGAACGGAGCAGTCGTTGAATACAGCGAGACGACCGGACAGTGGATCAGATTAGCCGGAAATCTGCCGATCGGACCCTGGCAGAACTTCATGAAATACGACCCGGTTGATCGAGTAGTGCTTTTTGGCGGAGGTGAAGGAGACACCCACCTGTACAAACTTGACGTCGCTGGGCAGGTAACCGCGCTCCGGGATGCCCCGATTGGTTTGGGTATTTTAGATACCGTCGTCTCAGCTGATCCCGTGACCGGCAAGTTTCTCGTATTTGGCGTTGCGAACGACTTTTGGGTGTACGACGTGACTACGGATACTTGGACTCTGCAAACCGGGGGCACAACACCGCCCATCCTTAATGCGCCGGTTTACGATGGTTCCCCAGTTCACGGCGTAGTGGTAGCGCCTGTGAGCACCTACGGAATCAATATGTTTGCGAAATGTTACATCGACGACTGCCACGTTTATCTCTATAAACATGCGTCGACGGATACGACGCCGCCCGTGATTTCAGCAGTTTCAACTTCAAACATCACAACCACTGGCGCGACGGTCACCTGGACCACGAATGAAGCTGCGGACAGTCAGGTCGAATACGGCATCACTGCTGCCTACGGACAAACAACATCACTTAACCCAACATTTTTGACGGCACATTCAGTTGCAATTTCCGGTTTGTCTTCAAACACGACATATCACTTCATGGCAAAATCGCGGGATGGGAGCGGTAACCTCAGCACGAGTGGAGATGTCACTTTCACGACGGCCCCACCGGATTCAATCGCGCCAACTGCGCCGACCCTATTGACGGCGATTCCGATTAGCAGTTCCCAGATCGATCTCACCTGGACCGCAGCGACGGATAACGTTGCTGTCACGGGTTACCGGTTGGAGCGTTGCCTGGGAGCGGGCTGCACGACGTTCGTTCAAGTCGCAACGCCGGCGGGAACCACTCAGAGCGATACGGGGCTGGCGGGAAGCACCAGCTACAGTTACCGGGTGCGAGCGACGGATGCAGCAGGAAACCTGAGCGGCTATTCGAATGTGGCCAATGCAATCACGTTCATTACCCCGCCGTTGACTGGACTGGTCGCGGCGTACTCCTTTAATGAAGGGTCAGGGACGACCGTTGCTGACGCTTCCGGCAACGGCAATGCAGGTACAATTGCGGCCGCGACCTGGACTACAAACGGCAAGTATGGCAATACCTTGACGTTCAATGGATCGAGTGCTCGGGTCACCGTTGCCGATGCGGCTTCACTCCACCTGATTACCGGCATGACACTGGAAGCGTGGGTGTTTCCGACTGCAGCGCCTTCGGGATGGCGCGACATTATCTACAAACAGAATGACATCTACCAGCTCGAGGCCTCGTCAACTATAGCGAGCGCGCCAACTGGAGCTGGAACGTTCGGAGATGGCTGGAAGAGCATGACCGGCATTTCTCCGCTGCCGGTAAACACCTGGACACACGTTGCCCTTACCTTCGATGGAGCTAACCTGACGCTTTGGGTTAATGGTGTCACGGTGGCCACCCAGGTGCAAACCTCCCCACTGAACATCTCCACACTGCCGCTCCAGATCGGCGGCGACAGCCTATACGGACAAGGTTTCGCTGGACGCATTGACGAAGTCCGTGTTTACAACCGGGCGCTGACACGAACTGAGCTGGAAGTAGACATGAACACCCCTGTCGGCACATTGGCCGACGCAACTCCTCCCGCGGCTCCCGTCAATCCGCGGGCATTTGCGGGTGGAACTCCGGCGGCGATCATCGCTCGCCAGGGCTACATTAACAGTACAAGTGTCACAACGCACACGACGGCGGCGATCAATAGCACGGGCGGTGACTTGATTCTCGTCTTCGCCTCATCGCACGAGGGCGTCGGAACTTTGACGCTCTCAGATAACAAGGCAAATACGTGGATCACGGCCGTCGGACCGACGAATCACCCGTCGGCCGCCGCCGACCTGCGGAGTCAACTCTGGTATGCGAAGACGCCCAACGTGGGAACCGGACATACAATGACGTTGAGCCTCTCGAGCGCCGATTCAGCAGTGATCTCTGTATTCGTAATCAAGGGTGCGAACACCACTGCGCCTCTCGACGTCACTTCCAGCATTACCTTTGACAGCGGGACAGCGGGCACAAGCATCACGAGCGCCGCGATCAATACAACGTATCCCGCGGACCTGCTGATTGATTTTGCGAAGAGTTCCATCGGCGCCACATGGACGGCAGGTACGGGATACACGTTCGAGAGCGCGGCCTCTTCGAACTACCTCGCTGCTGAGGACGCCATCGCCGGAACCGCCGGCAGCTATACCGCAGGCTGGACTATGGCTCCGGCCTTAAACTGGCATAACGTCATAACCAGCGTTGTTTCGGCGAACGCCTCCGCCAGCGATACCCAGATCACCACGACGTGGAATCCCTCGACGGACAACATAGGAGTCGTCGGCTACGTGATCGAGCGCTGCACAGGTTCGGCTTGTTCGAACTTCGCGGCAGTCGGGAGCACCGCCGGCTTCAGCACATTGTCCTATACCGACGCAGGACTCGCTTCCGGCACGACATATATGTACCGGATCCGCGGGAAGGATGCTGCCGGTAATTTCGGCGCATACACCAGCCCGGTCAGTGCGGCGACTACAGGCAGCGGGGACTCTACAGCGCCCACTGCTCCCAGCAGCCTGACGGCGACGGCCGCAGGCATGAGCCAGATCAATCTAGCCTGGACCGCATCGACAGATAATGTCGGCGTCACCGGTTACAGGATCGAGCGCTGCCAGGGGACGGGCTGCACCTCGTTTGGGGAGATCGGAACTTCTGCAACTGCGTCGTATTCGGATTCGGGATTGGCTGCAGGCACGAGCTATGTATATCGCGTACGTGCTAATGATGCTGCAGGTAATCTCAGCGGCTACTCCAACACGGCCGGCGCCACTACCACCACAGACACCGCCGCACCGTCGGCTCCCTCGAACCTGACGGCGACGGCCGCGTCCATGAGCCAGATCAATCTAGTCTGGACGGCATCGACGGATAACGTCGGCGTTACGGGATACAGAATCGAGCGCTGCCAGGGAACGGGCTGCACCTCGTTCGCGGAGATCGGAAACTCTACAACTGAATCGTATTCGGATTCGGGGCTGGCTTCGGGTACGAGCTATGCCTATCGCATACGTGCTACCGACGCTGCCGGTAATCTCAGCGGTTACTCCAATACCGCGAGCGCCACCACCTCCACAGACACCATTGCACCTTCGGCTCCATCGAACCTGACGGCGACGGCTGCAGGCATGAGCGCGATCAATCTAGCCTGGACCGCTTCGACCGACAATGTCGGCGTCACGGGATATAAGATCGAGCGCTGCCAGGGGACGGGCTGCACTTCGTTCGCGGAGATCGGAACCTCCCCAACTGCGTCGTATTCGGATTCGGGGCTGACTTTAGGCACGAGTTATGCCTATCGCGTACGTGCTAACGACGCTGCAGGTAATCTCAGCGTTTACTCCAACACCGCGAGCGCCACCACCTCCACAGACACTGTGGCGCCTTCGGCTCCATCGAACCTGACGGCGACGGCAGCGGGCCTGAATCAGATCAATCTAGCCTGGACTGCATCGACAGATAACGTCGGCGTTACGGGATACAAAATCGAACGCTGCCAGGGAACAGGCTGCAGTTCGTTCGCGGAGATTGGAACCTCTGCAACTGCGTCGTATTCGGATTCGGGACTGGCTTCAGGCACGAACTATCAGTATCGCGTACGTGCTACCGACGCTGCAGGCAATCTCGGCGGTTATTCCAACACCGCCGGCGCCACCACCTCCACAGACTCTGTCGCACCCTCGGCTCCATCGACCCTGACGGCTACAGCGTCGGGCGGCACGCAAGTCAATTTGTCGTGGACTGCCTCGACTGATAATGTCGGCGTCACCGCATATCTGCTGGAACGCTGCCAGGGTGCCGGCTGCTCCTCTTTCACCCAGATCGCCTCGCCGGCTACCCCAACCTATGTAGACAACACCGTGGCCGCAGGCACTTCCTACAGCTATCGTGTTCGTGCGACAGATGCCGCAGGTAATCTCAGCGGTTACTCCAACACTGCGAGCGCCACCACCGCAGACACCGTCGCACCTTCGGCTCCATCGAACCTGACGGCTACTGCGTCGGGGGGCACGCAAGTCAATTTGTCGTGGACCGCCTCAACCGATAATGTCGGCGTAACCGCATATCTGCTGGAACGCTGCCAGGGCGCCGGCTGCTCCTCTTTCGCCTGGATCGCCTCGCCTATTGCCGCAACCTATGTAGACAATGCCGTGGCCGCAGGCAGTTCCTACAGCTATCGTGTTCGCGGGACAGATGCCGCAGGTAATATCAGCGGTTACTCCAACACCGCGAGCGCCGCCACTACAGACACCATCGCACCTTCGGCTCCATCGAACCTGACAGCTACAGCGTCAAGCGATACGCAGGTCAATCTGTCCTGGACTGCGTCAACTGATAATGTGGGCGTAACTGGATATCTGGTGGAACGCTGCCAGGGCGCCGCCTGCTCCTCTTTCGCCCAGATCGCCTCGCCGGTTGCCACAACCTATAGCGACAGCGCGCTGACGGCGGGCACTTCCTACAGCTATCGTGTCCGTGCGACAGATGCCGCAGGTAATCACAGCGGTTACTCCAACACCGCGAGCGCCACCACCACAGACACCGTCGCACCTTCGGCTCCATCGAACCTGACAACTACGGCGGCGAGCGGTACGCAAATCAATCTGTCGTGGACCGCCTCGACTGATAATGTCGGCGTAACCGCATATCTGGTGGAACGCTGCCAGGGCGCCGGCTGCTCCTCTTTCGCCCAGATCGCCTCACCGGCCGGCACCACCTACAGTGACAGCACGCTGACCTCGGGCACTTCCTACAGCTATCGTGTCCGCGCGACAGACGCCGCAGGTAATCTCGGCGGTTACTCGAACATTTCAAGCGCCACCACCATAGACACCGTGGCACCTTCGGCTCCCTCGAACCTGACAGCTACAGCGTCAGGCGATACGCAAGTCAATCTGTCGTGGACTGCCTCAACGGATAATGTAGGCGTCACCGGATATCTGGTAGAGCGCTGCCAGGGCGCCGGCTGCTCCTCTTTCGCCCAGATCGCCT
>Ga0137394_10000112_pt1 | contig 54492 bp, 21 predicted proteins | sample czobulk116metaG_FD_108278 | JGI IMG/M metagenome (GOLD analysis project Ga0137394, IMG submission 108278) | Vadose zone soil microbial communities from Angelo Coast Range Reserve, California, USA - czobulk1.16 metaG | ecosystem: Environmental > Terrestrial > Soil > Vadose zone | place: USA... | reverse complement strand
CGGGCGCGGTCGTGCAGGTGGGACAAGTACTGGTGGAACTCGCAAATCCGCAGCTCATCGCCAGTGCAGAAGAAGCTCAATCGGCTTGGGAAGGGGCATTGGCGGAACTCCAGGCCTCAGAGGTCGAGCTGCAAACCAACGTGTTGAACCAGGAAGTCATTCTTACTCAGACGCAACTCAATCTGGAAAAAGCGCAAGCGAAAGCCGACGCCGACGAGGCTTTGAATCGTGACCACCTTATTGCAGAAATAGAATTAAGGCGCTCTCGACTGGATTTGGCCCAACTTACAAAGGCCTACGCCCTCGAACAGAATCGCCTGGAAAAGATTCGCGACAACATTCAAGTCCAACTGGCTGTCAGGAAGTCCCGCGTCACCCAGCTGGCGAGAGCGTTGGATCGCGCCAGGACCCAGGCTGCTGACTTGAAGGTCGTCGCCGGTATCAGTGGCATCGTGCAGGCGATTAACGTCGAAGTCGGGCAACAGCTGCAACCGGGCAGCCCCATCGGCCGCATCGCGCGGCAGGATCAACTCTACGCAGAGCTCAAGGTCCCTGCGCGCGAGGCCACCCAGGTGCAACCCGGACAAAACGTAATCGTCGATACCCGCAACGGGACAGTGAACGGTATCGTCACTCGCGTCGATCCCGGCGTAACAGACGGCACCGTTGTAGTCGACGCGGATCTAAAGGGTGCGCTGCCTGCCGGTGCCCGTCCGCAACTGCAGGTAGAAGCCACTATCTACATCAGCCAATTGCCCAACACCCTTTACGTGGGCAAACCCTCCTACGTCAAGAACGATGCGGCAATTACCGTGTACAAACTCGATCCGGATGGCCGCTATGCGACGAGGGTCACCATCAAAGCGGGCAGGGTATCGCTCAATTATTTGCAAGTGTTGCAAGGTTTAGAAGCGGGCGATCGCATCATCACCTCGGAAATCGGCGAGTGGCAGGGTCAAGAGCGGATCTTGTTGAAGTAGGCAGTCGGAGAATCTCATGAGAACAAGTGACCCCGCCTTCTTTCATAAGCTGTATGGAATACAAAAGCCCAGGGTTACTTACTATGAAAGAGATTTTCTCGACTACGTAGTGATGATTTTGCTGACCGTACTCGTTGCCTGCTTTTCCTACGGTTTTGGCCACCCAATGTCGACAGCCGGCCTCGCTCTGTGCGCCATTGCGCTGGCTATGTTCACCATGAGGCATGGCGCCGAGTTCAGAGTCCCCTTAATCTTGAGAAGGCCCCAGGACGTTCTCTACATGTTCATATATAAGCTCCAGAATTTGAGGCCGATGTATTTCATTGCTCTCGGCCTGCTTTTGCTGGAGAACCTCCTGATCGCCGCAACGCCGGCTCTCCCGCATCATGTCGAACTGATGCGCAAAGTCGCCCTTGTCCTTTTTTATACGCATTTTCTTTCTATAACTGTCTTCAGAACCGCCATTTTCATTGATCATCTGGCCAAGAAGGAATTGGTCCGCGAAGTGTTGATGCAGACCCCGTGGAAACGAGTGATCAACGAACGGACGAACATCACTCTGGAAATCCTGCATGCCTATTGCACCGGACTGTTGACGCATATCGTCCTGATTGCGCCGTGGTATCTCGTAATTACCTATGCCAGTTTTTCGCTGATCTTCCTTCCCGTCGTGTGCCTGATCAATATCATCGTTCATATGCGATGGGTGAAAGCGGTCAATTCGTGGTTCTATCGAGATCATTGGGTAGGACACAATTCCGAGCTCGAGTTCGTATTTCTCCATGGACCGCACCATGATGCGATCCCGTCGGGGATGATTGCCGTAGCGGGAAACGGATTCCTGGAGGGATTTCTGAGGTTCACGATAGGATCGCCGGTCGCATTTTATAACCCCCTCATTTCTTTCATGGTCTATATGTTCGATGTCAAAACCGATATCGAACTACATCAATATATTCCCGGACTTTTTCCACGGTTACCCAGGAGAGTCCTGGAGGTTGGTCAGCATTCGACCCACCACTACGGGCGGCTCGAGCCTTATAGCCTTGGCTTGAAATTGGATCAGCCCCGGCTTCCTGAAGACTATAAGAAGCAGTTCGCCAGGGTTCCGGCCGAATTAATGAACTCGCTCGAGCTGGACGAGGAGCTGAACGGCTTCCAATGGGACAACCCGACCCATCAGAACACCCTTAGTCTCTGGGACAAGTATCAAAAGCGGCAAGTGGGCGTGTAGCCCAGTCTATCGAATGAGACTTAAGAATCCAGTCGAAGCTCGTCCGGCTTTCTTCCATAAGTTATATGGAAGACAAAAGCCGAGGGTTACTTACTATGAAAGAGATTTTATCGATTACGTGCTGATGATTTTGCTGAGCGCACTTGTTGTCGGCGTTTCGTATGGTTTCGGCAGCGTGGTGTCGATCGCCGGGCTTGCTCTATGCGCCTTTGCGCTCGCCATGTTCATCGTCAGGCATGGCATTGAATTCAGGGTCCCCCTGATCTTGAGAAGGCCGCAGGATGCTCTCTTTATGTTTGTACATAAGCTCCAGAACTTGAGACCGATGTATTTCATTGCTCTCGGCCTGCTTTTGCTGGAGAACCTCCTGATCGCCGCAACGCCGGGTCTGCCGCATCATGTCGAACTGATGCGCAAAGTGGCCCTTGGCCTGTTTTATACGCATCTCATATCCATCACTTTATTCAGAACAGCGATCCTGGCTGCCCATCTGGCCAAAAAGGAATTCGTCCGCGAGGTTTTGATCCAGACCCCGTGGAAAAGAGTGATCAATGAAAAGACGAACATCGCCCTGGAGATCCTGCATGCCTATTGCACCGGACTATTGGCGCACGTTCTCCTGATTGCGCCATGGTATCTCGTGATCACTCATTCCGATTTTTCCGTGCTCTTCTTTCCGATTGTCTGCTTGATCAATGTCGTCGTTCATCTGCGATGGATGAGAGCGTATAACGCGTGGTTCTATCGAGATCATTGGGTGGGACACAATTCCGAGTTCGAGTTCATATTTCTCCACGGAGCGCACCATGATGCGATCCCCTCTGCCCTGATTGCTGTGGCTGACAGCGGATTTTTAGAGGGGTTCATGCGCTTCGCCATCTCGTCGCCGGTTGCGTTTTACAACCCCGTCATTTCTTTCCTGATCTACATGTTCGACGTCAAGAGTGATATCGAAATGCACCAGTACATTCCCGGGGTTTTTCCCAGATTATCCAGAAGAGTGTTGGAGGTTTTTCAGCACTCGACGCATCACTATGGACGGCTCGAGCCCTATGGTTTGGCCATGAAATTGGATCAGCCCGGCATTTCTGAGGATTACAAGAAGCGTTTCGCCCGGCTTCCCGATTCGATGACAAACTCGTTCAAACTGGAAGAAGAGCTGACCGGCTTCCAGTGGAACAACCCAACCCATCTCAGCATTCTTAGTCTCTGGGACAAGTATCAAAAGCGGCGGGCGACGGCGTAAGCAGTGCCAGTCGTGTCCCAGCGCACGTAAACATCTTTTCAATCGATAACAGGGAGAATGTCATGAAAGAAAATGCCATTTTTACGGAAGGAAACTGCTCATGAAGGTGGTCGTTTGCCAGAACGCGCAGTTCCAGGTGGCTGACCGGCCTGAACCCGTTCCGGGGCCCGGGCAAGTGCGGATCAAGGTGCTGCGCTGCGGGATTTGCGGCTCAGATCTTCATGCACGTCACGGGTCCGACGCGTGGGCCGACATGGCCGCCAAGGCCGGCTACGACCGCTTCGGCCGTTCGAGTGAGCCGATCGTGTTCGGCCACGAGTTCTGCGGTGAGGTCACCGAGTACGGAACCGGCTGCCGGCGCCGCACATCGATAGGAACGCCTGTCGTCGCGCTGCCGTTACTGCGCGGGAGCAGCGGCGTGGACGCGCTCGGCTTCTCGGTACATGCTCCCGGCGGTTACGCGGAGCAGACGCTCGTTTCCGAGTCGCTCATGCTGCCGGTGCCAAACGGCCTCGCGCCTGAAGTGGCGTCGCTGACCGAACCGATGACGGTTGCATGGCACGCGGTGCGTCGCGGCGAGGTCAACAAAGGCACGGTGGCGATCGTTATCGGCTGCGGCCCGGTCGGGCTGGGCGTGATCCTGATGCTGAAGGCGAAAGGTGTGCGGACTATCGTGGCCAGCGATTACTCGCCCGGCCGCCGCGCCCTGGCTACTGCGTGCGGGGCCGACGTCGTCGTCGACCCCGCGCAAGCCTCCCCGTTCACAGCGCGTCGGAAGCATCACCTCACCAACATGTCCTCCGCGCTCAATCTTGCCGTCAGCACGCTCGACGGGCTCGGCAGGCTTCCCTTCGGGTGGTGGCACGTGTTTCGACTCTTCGAGGCGCTCGGCGTGGGGCCGAAGCACCCGGTGATCTTCGAGTGCGTCGGCGCGCCCGGAGTGATCGAGAGCATCATCCACGGCGCGCCGATGTTCTCGCGGGTGGTCGTCGTGGGCATGGGCGTGGGCGTCGACCAGTTCACGCCGTTCCTGGCGGACAAGAAGGAGATCGACCTGCGCTTCGTGGGCACCTACACGCCGCTCGAGTTCCGCGACACGCTCCACATGCTTGCGGACGGGAAAGTCGACCCGCGCCCTCTGATTACCGGGACCGTCGGGCTCGACGGCGTGGAGGGTGCCTTCGCCGCGCTACGGGATCCCGAGGCGCACGCGAAGATCCTCATCGATCCCAACACCACCGAGCCCGAACTGCGCCGCCTCCGCCCTGCGGGGGAGGCTGCATGATCGAATTCAATCCAATCTACTCATAGGGAGTTTTATGAAAACCGAAATGATCAATACAGAAGCACTGCTGCCGCAAGAGTGGTCGGGCAGCTATTTCATCGGCGAGGAAGAAATCGAGGCGGTCAACCGGGTTTTGTTGGCCCGCAGCCCGTTCCGATTCTACGGTCACGATCTCCAAAATTACGCCGACCGGGTCGAAGATATTTTCAGGGCGCGGCTGGGGCGCAAACATGCAGTTTTGGTCAACAGCGGGACCGGCGCGCTGAACGTCGCGATGGCGGCGGCGGACGTTGGTCCAGGCGACGAAGTGTTGCTGCCGGGCTACCTGTGGGTTGCCTGCCTTGCCAGCATCGTCCGCGCGGGTGGTATTCCCCGGCTCGTGGACATTGATGACACGTTCACGATGGACCCGAACGACCTCGAGCGCAAAATCAATTCGCGGACGAAGGCGGTGCTCCTGGTCCACATGAACGGGGCGTGTGGCGACATCGAGCGGATCAGGGACATTTGCAGGCAGCGCAACCTCCTTTTAATCGAGGACGTGGCGCAGGCGAACGGCGCGACCTTCCGGGGCAAGCCCCTCGGCTCGTTCGGCGACCTGTCGATGTTCAGCTTCCAGTACAACAAGAACATTACCAGCGGTGAAGGCGGCCTGGTCACTGCCGACGACGATGCCTTATTCAACCGGGCGTGGGCCTATCACGACCTGGGCTACGGTCGGGACGAAAATGGACGGCTGGATCCGTACGGGGCGGTACAAAGCTGGGGCCTGGGCGCCCGTATGAGCGAAGTTGTCGCGGCCGTGCTGTACGCGCAGGTGCAAAAGCTGGATCAGATTATCGGGGCGATGCGGGCACGTAACCGGCAGTTGTACGCCGGGCTCGGCCAGATCCCTGGCGTGAAGACGCGGCGCCTGGTGGATCCGCAGGGAGACAGTGGACCGTTTGTCATTATCACATTCCCGACCGCCGAGCTCGCCACGCAGATGGTCAAGACAACGCGGGCGGCAGGTGTACGCCCCGGCCCGTGGGGCTTTGGCAACATACGCGTGATCGACTTCTACTTCCACCTTTATCACCAGAATGTCTCGCTGGTCGAAAAGCGCGGCGTGAATTCGTCGGCGCATCCATGGACGGACCCACGCAACGCCTTCGCCCAGGAGATCAACTACCAGAAGGGCGAGCTGCCGCAATTGGACGATTTGGCGGACCGCAGTGTTCTTATCCCCGTGCCGCCGGTTCTGACGGCCGAAGCGTGCGAGCGCATCATCGAGATCTATAGTGACGCCGCGGCCGATCTGGGCCTGCGCTAAACAGGTACTGATTATGAATCTCTGGTTCGATTTGAAATACGCATGGCGCCTGTTGATGAAATCGTGGGGATACTCGCTCATGTGTGCGAGCGTCGTTGCACTCGGTGTGGGCCTTGCAGTTTGGACGTACTCTCTGGCCTACAGCGAAGTGTTGAAGCCCCTCGGATTCCCCGGTTCCGAACGCTGGTACAGCCTGCAGATCGCCGCCAGGGCGGAGGCGACTGCACGGCCCAGCGTCGATGCCTACACATATCAGGAGCTGCTCGCGCGCAATCGCCTGGTCGACCATCTGGGGGCCTACGCGAACCGGGCAGTCGTTCTCAGTGAAGGTCAGGCAAGCAGGAGCTTGCGCGCCGCGGCAATCAGCCCTCGCTTGCTCGCGGCAACACAGGTGCCGCCTCTCCTCGGCCGCACGTTTCAAGACACCGATGGTCAGCCCGGCACCGCCGCCGTGGCTATCATCAGTTTCGATACCTGGCAAAACTACTTCGCCGCCGATGGCGCGATCATCGGCAAGACGGCCCGAATCGACTCGGCGCCCGTGCAAATCGTCGGCGTGATGCCGAAAGATTTCTTCGCGTTTCAGGATTTCGAGCTCTGGCTGCCGCTGCAGATGTCACACCTGGCCCGGCCGGGCGATTCGACGGTGACGTTGTCCCCACTCATCGTGTTGGACAAGAATCAGAACCTCGATCCGGTTCTGAACGAGATGAAAACCGCTATAGATGGTGTCAATAGCGACTATCCGGACCTGTTCAATTCCGGGCGGCATGTGGCGTTGATTCCTGCGCTGCGGATGTTCACCCATTCCGATACGCCGATTGTAGTGATGCTGAGTCTGATGGCCGTAGCGGTGCTGTTGCTGGGCTGCGTGAACATCAGCATGGTGTTTCTCGCCCGCCTGCTGGAGCGTAGCCGCGAACTGGCCCTTCGTACTGCGCTCGGTTCATCGCGCGCGCGTCTGATGAGGCAATGCCTGCTGGAGACTGCCCTGGTGGTAGCCCTGGGGCTCGTGATCGGATATGGACTGGCAGCGATGGGGGTCCAATGGACTCAGGGCCTCTCCGATTTTTCGTCGCAGATCGAGGCAACGGGACGCGATCCCAATGTACTGGTTCTGCGGCCGGTCAACCTGGTGATTGCCGTGATTTGCGCCACGGCAGTCTGGCTGCTCAGTACATTGATTCCCGCATGGCGCATTACCAAACAAGACGCAGCCGTGGTGCTGGCGGGCAGCGGCAAAGCAGCGTCTGTTCGCAGCAGCAATAAGAGCGTCGGTCTGCTCGTCGGGTTGCAGGTGCTGATTTCCTGCCTGGTGCTGGTGATTTGTGGAAATGTGGTGCTGGCGGTCAACAAAGAAGCGAGCAAGCCCACCGGCCTTGACACCGCGCAGGTCATGATATCGACGTATCCGACGGTTTTCGGCGCGCGCTACTCCGAGGCGGCTCGCCGCCTGCGTTATTGGGAGGACTTGACTGCGGCCGTCGAGAGCAAGCTTCCAGGCGTTGACGTGGCGTTTACTACCGCGGTACCCACTATGCCGGTCAAAGTGCCCGCTTCGATTGAAACGCAGCAAGGTACGGAGAAGCAGGGTGCGTTAACGTTGCCGCTCACTGTGGTGTCCGATAACTATTTCAAGCTGCTGGGGGTGAGTTTGCGTTCGGGGCGCCTGTTCGACAGCACCGACAACAACGCTTCACTTCACGTAGCCGTCGTCGATGAGAAGTTGGCCGCGCGGTATTGGCCCGACGGCGATGCGGTTGGCAAGCGCGTCCGTTTGAACCCCTCGGACAACGGCCCCTGGCTCACCATCGTCGGTGTCGTCTCTGCTGTGGCAGGCCGGCCCTATCGGACCGACGAGATCGGGGTTGTCTATCGGCCCTTGCGCCAGGCCGTGCCATCTGAATTCCAGTTGTTGGTCAGATTGCCGAACACCGCCACCGAGAACGCGGTCGCGTTGCGAGCGGCGGCGGCTGCGGTCGATCGGGATTTGCCATTGCACAACCTGCAAATGATTCCGGACTATCTGGCTGCGGTGAACCTGGAGAGTACAGCGCTGGTCTCCGTTGTCATCGTTGTCGCGTTCATCACCGTACTGCTGGCCGCATCCGGCTTATTTGGACTTATCAGCCGCTCCGTGGCTCAGCGCACGCAAGAAGTGGGCATACGCCGGGCGCTGGGAGCCACGGCATGGCGCGCCACTTCGATGTTCACGCGCCAGGGCGCGTTGTATCTGGGCGTGGCGATTGCCGGCGTCGGCCTGGGGATCATGGTGATGACTCTCCTCAGTGCAGTGATCACCAATATCTTTGATTATGTGATCCTGGCAACGCTGGCAGTTGTTCTTCTCATGGCCATCGTCATTTTTTCTGCTTCGTATCTGCCTACGCGCCGCGCGGTGGCTTTGGAACCGGGCGATGCGCTGCGTTACGAGTAGCCACCTTTTCCAAAACGTTTTAGGAGTTAGGCAATGACCACTCAGCCCCTCATCAATCTGCAAGGCATCAAGAAGGTCTTCTACACCGACGAAATGGAAACCACGGCCCTGAACGATATTCAGCTCACCATCGATCAGGGTGAATACGTTTCCATCAGCGGCCCATCGGGTTGCGGGAAATCCACGCTCTTGTCGGTGATGGGACTTTTGAACTCATCCACCGAAGGAAAATATTTTCTCAACGGCGAAGAGGTAACGGGTTTGTCCTCATCAGAGCAGGCTCGCGTGCGTAACCGGGAGATTGGTTTTATCTTTCAGGCGTTCAACCTGGTCGCCGATATGAGCGCATTCGAGAATGTCGAGCTTCCATTGACCTTTCGCAACGATCTTTCCCGCAAACAGCGGCACGAACTGGTTACGGCGGCGCTGGAACAAGTGAATATTCCCGAGCGCCGGAAGCACTTCCCGCCACAACTGTCGGGCGGTCAACAGCAGCGTGTCGCCATCGCCCGTGCTCTGGTCTGCAAGCCGAAGGTTCTGCTCGCGGACGAGCCCACGGGTAATCTGGACTCCAAAAATGCACAGCTCGTCATGGACCTGTTGGACGAGCTGCACAAGCAGGGCAGCACGATCGTGATGGTCACGCACGACCCGCGCTTTGCTGAGCGGGCGGATCGAGTGATCTCGTTGTTCGACGGAAAGATCGTGGATGATCGGCGCCTGAATGTAGTCGCGAGCATTGTGTCATGACGAAAACGGAAATATTGAATCTTATCGCGCACCATACGCGGGAAATACTGCCGGGCCTCGACTCGCATCAGTTCGTCGCGGCCGACCGTCTGGTGGACCTGGGCGCCAATTCAGTGGATCGCGCTGAAATCGCGATGCTCGTCCAGGAATCCCTGGCGTTATCGGTTTCGCGGGTCGAGTTGTTTGGGCCCAGGAATATCGGTGAGCTGGCGGATTTGTTCCTGGAGAAACTCGATGCCGCATAAAGCGGTCGTTACCGGGGTGGGCGTCATCTCCGCCACCGGGCAAGGCAAGGATGCGTTCGCGAAGGCGTTGCTCGATGGAAAGACTGCCTTTGGCGTGATGCAGCGCCCGGGCCGGCAGGGCGAATCCTCCTATCTCGGAGCGGAAATCGGCGAGATCGTGTTTTCATCAGGAATCCCCAGGCAGACCTTGCGCGCAGCTTCCCTCTCCGCGCAGGCGGCTCTGGTCGTGCTGCAGGAAGCGTGGATCGACGCGCGATTGTCCGACGTCGATCCCCGCCGTATCGGCCTGATCGTCGGCGGGTCGAACGTTCAGCAGCGTGAATTGACGCAGGTTCACGAGACCTATCGCGACTCTTTGGAGTTCCTGCGGCCGACGTACGCATTGTCGTTCATGGATTCGGATGTGTGCGGCTTTTGCAGCGCTCACTTCGGAATTCGCGGTCTGGCTTACACGGTAGGCGGCGCATCAGCGAGTGGCCAATTGGCAATCGTTCAGGCGGCGCAGGCGGTACTCACGAATCAAGTCGACGTATGCATTGCCCTGGGCGCATTGATGGATTTGTCGCACTGGGAGTGCCGGGGCCTGCGCGCACTCGGTGCAATGGGATCGGATCGTTATGCGAACGAGCCCGAGCTCGCGTGTCGTCCCTTCGATCGCGATCATGACGGATTCATATTCGGCGAATCCTGCGGCGCAGTGGTCATCGAGTCGTTGGAATCGAGTCAGCGTCGAGGTCTGGAGCCTTACGCGGCGTTGCGAGGCTGGGGAATCACGATGGACGGCAATCGCAATCCCGATCCATCGCTCGAGGGAGAAACGCAGGCGATTCAGAACGCGCTCGATGCCTCCGCATGGACGCCGGCGCAGATCGACTACGTCAATCCGCACGGTACGGGTTCGATTGCAGGGGACGAAACGGAGCTGAAGGCACTGCACGCCTGCGGATTGTCCGGCGCCTGGCTGAACGCGACCAAGTCGCTCATCGGCCATGGCTTGAGCGCGGCCGGTACGGTTGAAGTGATTGCAACCCTCTTACAGATGCAGGCCGGCCGGCTGCATCCGACTGGCAATCTGGAGAATCCTATCGACCCGACACTCAATTGGGTGAAGGACAAGTCGATCGATCATCCGATCGAGACTGCGCTGACCTTGAGCATGGGGTTCGGCGGGATCAATACGGCGCTGTGCTGGCAGCGCAACAACTAGCGATGAACATCGAGACCTACGAAACGATTAAAGTTCGCTTTCAGGAGTCGACCTGTTTTTTACAGATCGACCGGCCCGAGGCGAACAACACGATAAGCAGGCAGCTGGTGGCCGAGTGCCACGACGTCCTGTCTGCCTGCGAGGAGTCCTCGACCGTGGTCGTTCTGAGCGGCTCGCCGGAAGTATTTTGCAATGGCGCCGATTTCAAGGCCATTGCCGGCACATCGAAGGCAGATCATGAGCAGGACGACCTTCCCGGACCGCTGTACGACTTGTGGCTCCGCCTTGCTACCGGCCCGTACGTGACGGTCTCGCAGGTGCGCGGCAAGGCCAATGCCGGGGGCGTGGGGTTTGTCGCGGCGAGCGATATCGTCCTTGCAGACGAAACCGCGCAGTTCAGTTTGTCCGAGTTGCTGTTTGGGCTTTACCCTGCCTGTGTGCTGCCGTTTCTGATCCGCCGCGTCGGGTTTCAAAAAGCACATTACCTTACCCTGATGACCCAGCCCATTTCGGCGAGGCAAGCCTGCGAATGGGGATTGGTGGACTCGTGTGAACCCGTGAGCGAGGCTTTGCTGCGTCGTCATCTGCAGCGGTTGCGGCGACTGTCGAAGACGGCGATTCGACGCTACAAGACTTACATGAGCCGCATCAGCGTGCCGTTGCCGGATCTGAAATCGCCGGCGGTTGCCGGCAACCGGGAAGTGTTCGCCGACGCCGATAATCTGCTGGCCATCACACGCTATGTCGAACGGGGCGTATTCCCCTGGGAGAAAGCGTGATGCCGGTCCCCGAGACGGTATTCATGTTCTCAGGTCAGGGATCGCAGTACTTCCAAATGGGGAGGGAGTTGTTCGAGAAGAACGACACTTTCCGGGAGTGGATGATCCGCCTCGATGATATTGCGCGGCGATCGGCAGGCTGGTCGGTGGTCCAGACTCTCTATTCCGGCGCGCACTCCAAGGGAGATCCGTTCGAGCGCACCTTGCTGACACATCCCGCAATATTCATGGTCGAATATTCGCTCGCGCAATCCTTGATGCACGCGGGCGTATGGCCGGACATGGTCCTTGGGGTCAGTTTGGGGTCTTTCGCGGCGGCCGCAGTGGCAGGTTTCATTGACTTCGAAGATGCTTTGTCGGCCGTGATTCGTCAGGCGATGGCCCTCGAAGATTGTTGCGAACCTGGAGGTATGACGGCTGTACTGGCAGATCCGGCGTTGTTTGCAGAGGATTTCATCAGCAGTCGCAGCGAATTGGCGGCCGTCAACTTTTCCTCACATTTTGTCGTGTCGGCAAGACGAAAGGAGCTTGCGGAGATCGAGGCAGCCTTCAGGAAGCACAATGTAAGCTATCAGAAGCTTCCTGTCTCCTTTCCCTTTCATTCGCAGTGGATCGAGGAAGCGAAAGCTCCGTTCGAGTCGTTCATGCGGTCGATCCGGTTCAAACCGGGCCGATTGCCGCTGGTATGCTGCGATCAAACAGCCATTCTTTCCGAGCTGTCCGAAGATTTTTTCTGGAATGTCGTGCGCCGTCCGATTCGCTTCCGCGAAACCATAACGCGATTGGAGCAGCAGGGAGCTCGCCGATACATCGACGTCGGCCCGGCCGGTACTCTGGCCACTTTCCTCAAGTACAGGACGCCCGCGATGACCAGGTCAACAGTGCACTCGATTCTGACGCCCTTTGGCGCCGACCAGAAGAATCTGGCGGCCGTGTTGGCGTCGTTCGGACAGTACCACCACGCCTAAGCAAGCCGAATGCGAGTTTTTGCCCTTTCAGACATCCACATCGACTACAGCGTGAACGCCGGGTGGATTGCAAAACTGTCCACTGCTGAATATCAGGATGATATCCTCATTCTTGCCGGCGACGTGACCGATACCTTGCGACTGCTCGAGTGGTGCCTGGGCACGCTCGCGAAACGTTTTAAAAAAGTGCTGTTCGTACCGGGAAACCACGACTTGTGGGTGATACGCGAGGGCCGCGAAAAGAATTCATTGGAGAAATTCGACGATGTCTGCGCAGTGGTCGAATCCAGTGGTGCGTCGATGCAGGCGTTTCGTCAGCGAGGCGTGTCCATTATTCCGCTGTTGACGTGGTACGACTATTCTTTCGGCGAGCAGAGCGAAGAGCTGAGATCGATATGGATGGACTACCGCGCCTGCCGTTGGCCGGGCGGCCTCACGGACAAAGACGTCGCTGCGCACTTTGCGGCATTCAATGACAAACAGGTCAGTGCGGCAGGCGACAAGGTCATCACCTATTCGCACTTTTTGCCGCGCATCGATTTGATGCCCGAGTTCATCCCGTGCGCGGGCAAGCTTCTCTATCCCATCCTGGGCTCTGCGCAATTGGACCGCCAGTTGCGAAGGCTCAACGCAAGCATTCACGTCTACGGACACAGTCATGTGAACCGTCAGGTGACGATCGACGGCGTGTCGTACATCAACAACGCATTCGGCTATCCGAGCGAAACCAGGATAACGTCGAAGCGCCTGATGTGCATCCACGAGTGCTAGCGGCGTAATGGACCCGATCATCCCCCTCACGCCCACCGAGATTCACGTGTGGCTCGCTTTTTACGATGAAATAACTGAGGAGCGCCTGCATTCCGCCTATCGGGACTTGTTGAATGCTGTGGAGAAGGAGCAGGAACCGCGATTTTTTTTCGAGAGGGATCGGCGTCGATATCTGGTTACTCGGGCATTGGTGCGGACCGTATTGTCGCGCTACGTACCCATCGATCCCAGGGCATGGGTCTTTTCCACGAATGCCTATGGTCGGCCCGACATCGTCAATGAACAGGCGAGGGACGCATGTTTGTCGTTCAATATTTCGCACACGCATAGCCTGATCGTCCTGGGGGTGACCAGGGGCCGAGCTCTAGGGGTGGATGTCGAAAATGTCCGCGCGCGCGAGGTCTCGATTGATATCGCGGATCACTATTTCGCGCCGCAGGAAGTGGCGGCGCTCACTGTCGTGCCGCCGCATCAACAGCAGTATCGATTTTTCGAGTACTGGACGTTCAAGGAAGCTTACATCAAGGCGCGGGGCATGGGTTTGTCCCTGCCCCTCGACAAGTTCAGCTTTTACTACCCCGATGATCATGCAGTCGAGATCGCGATTCATCCCGATCTGGACGACGACGCCGCGCGCTGGCAGTTCTGGCAGTTCCGGCCGGCGTCGGATTATCTGGTGGCAATCTGCGCCGAGCGAATCGGTGCTCAATCTCCGCGACTGATCGTTCGAAAGGCAATTCCAATGCTTGGCGAACAACTACTGGCCGCGGAATTCCTTCGAGTTTCCAATACTGTGTCGACACGACACGAATAATCACTACAGGGGAATTAAATGATCACTTTTGTCTTTCCTGGTCAGGGTTCGCAGAAACGCGGCATGGGTCAAGGCTTGTTCGATGAAGTGCGTGAATATGCCGCGGTCGAAAAGGACGTGGATGCGATTCTCGGCTATTCAATGCGCAAGCTGTGTCTGGAAGATCCGGAGAATCGCCTGAAAGAAACGCAATTCACCCAGCCCAGTCTCTATGTCGTCAATGCGCTGCATTACTACAAGGCTGTGGCCGGTGGCACACAGCCTGCCTACCTCGCAGGTCATAGTCTGGGTGAATACAACGCATTGCTCGCCGCCGGCGTGTTCGATTTTCTAACCGGGCTGCGGCTGGTGAAGAAACGCGGCGAGCTGATGTCGCAGGCAAAGAATGGCGGCATGGGAGCGGTGATTGGTCTGGAAGCCGGCGCGATCGCGAGGTTGATCAAAGACAACGGGCTGTCAAGTCTGGACGTCGCCAACTTCAATACGCCATCGCAAACGGTGGTGTCGGGTCCCGTCGAGGCTATCAGGCGCGCGGGTCCGCTCTTCGAAAAAGCGGGCGCTCAAATGTATGTGCCTCTGCAGGTCAGCGCCGCTTTTCATTCACGCTATATGGCAGATGCCGCGAGAGCGTTCGCCGATTTTCTGGCGCCGATATCTTTCGCTGCACCCAAAACCCCGGTCATTGCCAACGCGACCGCCCAACCGTATCCGAACGGTAACGCATCCGAATCGGTGAAGTCGCTGCTGGTGAATCAGATCACGCATTCGGTGCAATGGACTCAAAGCGTACATTTCCTCATGGCTCAGGGCGTCACGCAATTCAGCGAAATGGGTCCGGGAAACGTATTGACGCGAATGGTGCAACAAATTCAGCTTTTCGGAAAAGGAGTAAACCCATGTCGGAACTAACCACCATGCCGGAACTAACGACCATTCCAGACGTCGATACGATCGCCGGTCTCATCAAGGATCTGGTGGCCTATGTGGCCCGCCAATCCCCTTACTTGATCGACGATGCAGGACTGGATACGTTGGGCATCGACAGATTGTTCATTCTCGCAGGCATACAGCGCTGTTTCGGAGTGCAGGTGCCCCCGTCCGAGATCCGGACGGACATTCGCACCGTCGGCCAGCTTTGCCAGGTTCTCGGAACTTTTGTCCACGGCGCCTTACGAACCCGAAGGCCCGAGCCTCGGCCGTCTGCACCGCGACGGTTGCTAATCGTGGGCACGGGCGTGCCAGAACACGAGCAGGCGTTCGCGCGGCGCGGATGGCGTGCGACGATGCTCACACATTATGACGTCGCCCACGAGGGCCCCCCGGTAGGCGTCATCAATGGCGTCATTGACCAGGTAGAGGCGGCTGATTGGGCCAGACCGTTCGACGTGATTGGACGCATCGTCGACCTCTACGCCGCGCCGCATATCGAACGCGTGGTTCCGGTTGACGAATTTGCCCTCTTGCCTGCCGCCCTGGCGACAACCCAACTGGGAATTCCCGGCCTCTCTCTGCGAGCGGTCCGCAACTCACGCGACAAGTTCCACATGCGCCGCGTTCTCGAGCAGGCCGGATTGGGCCAGGTTCGTTACGCCGCCTGTCACAACCTTGCCCAGGCTCAGGCCTTCCTCGACCGAGTCGGAGGACCGATCATCCTCAAACCCGTCTCGGGCACAGGAAGCGATGGGGTGAGCCTCGTCGCCAGCGGGGAGGAGTTGGCTTCTGCCTTCAAGCTGGCTGCTGAAGCCGATGGCTTTACGGGTATCCTTTGCGAGGAGTACATAGAGGGACCCGAGGTCAGCCTGGAAGGCTACAGCGTTGATGGGCGCTTTGTACCTGTCGCGCTCACGGACAAGCTCACGGATGAGCGTTTCCTCGAGATTGGCCATCAGCAGCCGACCTCGCACCCGCAAAGCGTTTTCCAGGCCGCCGCAGATATCACCGGGCGCGCCCTGGCCGCTTTGGGAGTCGAGAATGGCGTCAGCCACACGGAGTTACGAATCTCCACTCGGGGGCCGGTTCTGATCGAAACTCATACTCGCATGGGAGGCGATCGCCTTCATGTGCTGACGCATCTTACTACCGGCGTAGACCTCGCAGACCTGATGGTGGCTTTCAGCCTTGGTGAGGCTGTTGACGCCCGCCCGGAGCCTCAGGGACGAGCGGCTGCGATTCGCTTCTTAGTGGGCCGACCCGGGCGGGTTCGCGGCGTGAGGGTACCAGCCCTGCAACCTGGGAATGGCATCCATGCCGTAGTGGTCCCGACCGTAGGCAAAGCGCTCAGCGGACGAAGCTCCTCCCGGGAGCGATTGGGCCACGTCATCGCCACCGGTCCCACGCCCGAACTTGCGGGAAGGACCGCAGAATCCTTCATTGAACAGATCCACATCGACTACTTCGACCAGATCTGAAACGGCAAAGACCGAACCATGGCTAATCGAGAACTGTTACTGGACTTAACCGAGTCCTATCTCAAATCTCTGATCTCCGAGGTTTCCAGCTCATTGAGTCCTGACTTCGACTCGTCGGCCCCATTCGGCGAGATGGGCATTGATTCATTTTACGTGCTGAAAATAATCAAACGGCTGGAGGCGGATTTCGGCACGTTGCCCAAGAGCCTTCTTTTCGAGAACTTCAACATCAGCGATTTGGCAAAGTACTTCGTCAGCAAACATTCGGCGACGCTTTCTGCAAGGTTCGCCACGGAATTGGATGGAGGCAGTTCTCCTGTTTCCGCTGACGGCCGGCAACTGGAACCAGAAGCGCCCGTACGCATACTGGAAAGCGAGGCGTATAAACATCCTGAGTTTGGAAAGCTCGTCAAAAGCCTGTTCGAACGCTACAAGTTCGAGGGCTCTGTATCGCGCGGGACAAGAAAGATTGCGCCCAATCTGTTCATCGGCAGCGCAAGACGCGGCTATTTCAACTACGGGCGAAGCAAGAACATTGTTCTGGTGTACAGCTATACCGGGCCGCAGGACTATTTACCCACTCTGAAAGAGGAAATTTACCGGTATTGCGAGACGAACAACCTTCAGCTCAACTTCCTCAACGACGAAGAAATTCAGCCGATTGGCGGAAAATCCTTTTCTGCGACACCCTTCGGCGCAATGCAGCGCATAGCAAACCTCAGGGAGTTCACTCTCGACGGCGGCGCGATGCGCCGTTTGCGCTACCAGGTGTCTAAATTCCAGAAATCGGGTGTATGCAAAACGGAAGAGTACCGGCCAGGCTCCAATCCAGATACAGCCAACGACATCGTCCGCGTGATCGATCGGTGGTGCGAAGGGAAGACGATGGTCAACCCGCTGGTGCACGAAGTCAAAGGTGAAATTCTTAGCGCCACGTTGCCCCCCGAGCACCGGCTCTTCCTCACGTATCTCGACGATGTCCTCCAGAACGTCATCCTCATTACTGCAATGTCGTCTGAGATCAACGGCTACTTGATGGATCTTGAATTCTATCCTCCGGATATGCCGATGGGTGGACTGGAGTTTGCGATCGTACAAATGATCGAGGTTCTCGCCGCTGAAGGATGCGACGTGCTGAGCCTGGGCGGAACCTATGGTTGCAAGCTTGCTTCTTCCCCGACAGCGGATCCCGAGCTCGACAAGTTCCTGGACGATCTGCGTGAACAGAAGATTTTCAACGACGAGAGCAACCTTCAATTCAAGAATAAATTTCGCCCATTGACGAGGCCGATTTTCCTGTGCCGGCCGGTGGGGAGCGGCAATCCTGACAATGTCATCGACATCATCATGATGATTGCTGATCCCGAGAAGATGCAGACTCCGGACATAGAAAGCCATGTTGCCGGTCCTGCGCCGCGGGTCGAGCGGCTCATGATTGAAGGAGATGATCGATCGCGCGTCTTGTCCGAGTTCGGCTTCAATCCTCTCAATATCCCGCACGAACACGTCGAGTTCGATCTGAAGACAGACTCCTGGGCTCAACTGGAGATGCCCGCAATCGATGCGCAAATGAGGCATCTGCATGCGCAACTTCAGCAGCCGGCGAGTGTGGATGACAATTTGAGAGCAGTCTTTCCGTTCGCGCACTTCGTCCTGACCAGTTCCGGACAGTCGGCTGAGCACATTTTTTTCAAGGCTTGGCCAAAGAAAGGGGTCGTACCTCAGAATCTGCTGTTTCCCAGCACCATCTTTCATCAGATCGACAAAGGCTTCACGCCCCGGGAGCTGCCTCATCCCGGGATCTTTCAATTGAATTCGCAGGATCAATACAAAGGCAACATGGCCTGGGATGCGCTACAGGCACAAGTGGCGCAGGATCCAGCGGCAATCGCCTGTGTCTGTATCGAAGTGGGCAACAATGCTGCGGGCGGCCATCCCGTTTCCATGCAGCATCTGCGCGATGTAAAAGCCCTCCTCGCCGGACATTCCATCCCTCTCGTGATCGACGGCACGCGCGTCGTGGAAAATGCGCAGTTCCTGATCGAACAGGAAAAGGAACATGCCGGCAAGAATATTTGGGCGGTCGTGCGGGAGATCTTTTCCTGTGCGGATGCGGTCATCGGCAGCTTGACCAAGGATTTTTGCGTAAAGAAGGGTGGAATCATCGCCACCAACGACGTGAAGCTGTTTCAGAGACTTCAAGAGCTGGTTCATGAAGAGGGAGCCGGGATCGATCTGATCGAGAAGAAAATGATTGCGCTTTCGCTTCAGAATCGAAAGCAGATCGAGGCCAAAGTGTTGCGCAGGATGGAGGGCGTTCGCGCCATCTGGCGAGCGTTGAACGAGCGCAACGTTCCAATCGCGCACCCGGCAGGCGGGCACTGCATTCTGATTGACGTCAAACAAATCGCGGAATTCAAGGGCTTCAAAGATCCAGTCGCTTCGTTTCTGGCATGGATGTATTTGAACACCGGGATTCGCGCGGGCGCGCACAGCGTGGGGATGCAGAAGCAGACCAGCATAAATGATCTGGTCCGCCTGGCCATACCTGTCGCCCTGAAGAGGGACCAGATCGACATCGTAATCAGTAGACTCGTGGATGCATTCGCCAAAAAGGCAAACATTCCGGAAGTCGTCCTGCAGAGTAGCGCGCCTCGGCCACTGGGAGGCGTCTACGCGAACTACATATTAGAAAAACATCACAACGTTTCACGAAAGATCGTTGCCGCAACAAACTCGTCTGGCGAGGCGGTTACGGCGGAAAAAGTGCCCCCAGAAACCCAACCGGCTCAGATTCATGTGAATACGAGACCGCGCCGAACACAAGACGTTGCCATCGTTGGAATGGCCGGCCGCTATCCCAAGGCGAAAAACCCGAGAGAACTGTGGGACAACCTCGCTCGAGGCAGAGATTGTATAGAGGATATTCCCGCGGACCGTTATGAACGGCGCCTGCAGCATGGAAGCATCGAGAAGTACCGCGGCGGTTTCATTGAAGACGTGGATAAGTTCGACTCTTTGTTCTTCAACATTTCTCCCAGAGAGGCAGAAATGTTGGATCCACAAGAGAGGCTGTTTCTCGAGGTCGCCTGGGAAGCAATCGAGGACGCAGGCTACTACCCTGAGATCCTGGCACAGGAGGACGCGTCGCGAAATATCGGCGTCTTTGTCGGTGCGGTATGGGCGATGTATCAAATCGTTGGCGTCGACGAAAGGCACGCCGGCAATAAGATCGCTCCCAATTCTTTTCTCTGGAGCATCGCCAACCGCGCTTCCTATTGGATGAATCTGTCCGGCCCCAGCTTAACGGTAGACACCGCCTGCTCGTCGAGCTTGACGGCGATGTATCTCGCCTGTGAAGCAATCCAGGCCGGCGAATGTTCCGCCGCCATCGTTGGCGGCGTGAACCTGGACCTGCATCAGGCGAAACTGGATATCAATCTGGTCGGAGGCGCGCTATCGCCTGACGGTGTCTGCCGCACCTTCGGAAAGGGTGCCAATGGGTATGTCGCGGGAGAGGGCATTGGTGCGCTCTTTCTCAAGCCTCTCGATCTGGCTGTACAGGACGGCGATCACGTCTATGGTGTGATCAAAAGCGCCGTCGTCAACCACGGAGGGCGGACCAGCGGATATTTCGTTCCCAACCCCACGGCGCAAAGCAACGTGATTCAGTCGGCGCTCCATAAAGCGAATATCGGAGCGCGAAGCATCGGGTACATCGAGGCACATGGTACAGGTACCGAACTGGGTGACCCGATTGAGATTACGGGTTTGAATAACGCGTTCAGCGCGGACAACGTAGAGAATCAAACCTGCGCGATCGGTTCGATAAAGACCAACATCGGCCACCTGGAAGCAGCGGCAGGAGTGGTGAGCGTCTCCAAGGTGCTTCTGCAGATGAAGCATCGTCAGCTTGTGCCCTCTTTGCATTCCTCCGAGCTGAACGGATTCATCGATTTCGAACATTCGCCTTTCTACGTCGTACAGAGATTAGAAGACTGGAAAGCGAAGGAAGTGGATGGAGTGCGGCTTCCCCTTCGCGCGGGTGTCAGTTCGTTCGGCGCAGGCGGTGCGAATGCGCACATCATCCTGGAGAGTTACGAGCCTGTTCAACAGGCGAAAGAAGGAGCAGCTCCATCGACGGAGCTGATTTTCCCACTTTCTGCCAGGAACGAGGATCAGTTGCGTGAGACTGCGGTTCGCCTGGCGAAATTCCTTCAAGAGAACCGCGTCGACCTGAATGACGCCGCCTTTACCCTGCAACAGGGACGGAAGTCGTTCGAGCATCGCCTGGCGATCATCGCCAAGACGCAAGAAGAGTTGATTGAAAAGCTGACCGGCTTCATAGACGGAAAGAAATCCGAGGACATAGTCGCCGGCCACATAAAGCTCGCAGAAGGCGTCACGCGGTTACTGAATCGAAGGGAGAAACAGGAATTCATTCGGTTGCTGTCGCAGAGCCGGGATCCTCACAAGCTTGCCGGACTATGGGCCGAAGGCCTGCTTGCGGACTGGCAGGGATTTCAGTCCCACGGCTCGGTCAAGCGAATCTCTTTGCCAACCTATCCCTTTGCAGGCAAGCGGCACTGGGTCGCTGATCCATCGGCGGTACGCCGGGCATTTCAGCCGGCGTCGGGCATGCACCCGCTGGTCGACACCAATGAATCGACCTTCGAACGCCAGCTCTTCAAAAAGACATTTCACGATCGAGACTTCTTCATCTACGACCACCACGTATCAAACATTCCTACACTGCCCGGCGTTGCCTACCTCGAGTTGGCACGTAAAGCCGGTGAGATTGCTGCCGGCAGACCGGTGCGAAGAATTCAAAACATTCTTTGGGTGAGTCCGATTGCAGTCGAGAACTCCACTCCTAAAGAGGTGTTCATTGAACTGAAGCCCAGCGGGAGCGCTGTGCAATTCGAAGTTTTCAGCAATGGAGCGGCGGGCAACAAGGTACTGCACTCGCAGGGACGGCTTCTATACACGACCAGAGAGGAAGCCGCTGAGCCGGAATACGTGGATCTGAATGCTGTTCGCGCAAGGTGCGCGAAAGGGATCGACGGGAAAACCGCCTATCCTCTATTCAAGTCATTTGGGTTGAATCTGGGCCCCAGCTTCCAGGTACTCCAGGAAGTCTACAAGAGCGGCGGTGAAGCGCTGGGAGTGCTGAAGCTGCCGGAGTTCCGTCAGGGCGACTTGCAAAGCATGGTCCTCCATCCTTCCCTCGTGGATGGTTCTTTACAGGCGGGAATGGCCGCCAGGCTCAGCGATGACGTGGGCGAAATGCTGGTCCCGTTTTCCATCGGCGAAGTCGAGATCCTGCATCCTCTGCAACCCAACTGCTTCAGCTATACAACAGAGGCGAAGGATGAGAAGAAGGACTCGCGGGTCCTCAAATCCAACGTCCTGATTCTGGACGAAGCGGGGAAGGTCCTCGCCAGAATTCGCGAGTCCACCGGCGTGCCTCTGCGAGACGTTCACAAGAAATCCGAAGACAATGCGGACGCGGACGGCTTTTCCCGGCTGTATTACTCGTACGAATGGGAGAAAGCCCCGCTGGCCGCGGAGGTCGCGAACCAGAATAGCCCGCAATCGATTTTGCTTTTCGATACAGAGGAAACACTGCGTGATCTTTATCAAGCGCGACTACGAGAAGCAGGGGCAACCTCCACAGAAATCATCCTGGTTCGGCCGGGCGAGAGCTTCCAGGAGCTGGACAAGCAGTCTTACAAGATCAATCCCCAAAGCAAGGACCACTTCACGCGGCTATTTGAATCCCTGGTTGAAAGAAATTGCTCGATAGAAGATATCTGTTTCGCCTGGCCGGTCGGCCATGCCGATTTCCGCGATGAGAATCTCCTGGAAGAGTCTCTGGAACGAGGCGTTTCCTCTTTCCTTTTCCTGTGCCAGTCCGTGATCAAATCCAAACTGGAAGGGAAAGTCCAGCTCCTTTATCTCTATTCAACGAGACCGGGTGTGGCCCAGCCGCACAACGAGGCGGTGAGCGGCTTTGTCAAGACGCTGCACGGAGAGTACCCCAAGCTGCTCTGCAAAACGCTCGAGATCCAGCAGGAGAATCTAAACTGTGGCCAGATTATCGACCCTCTCTGGGCGGAACTTCGCGAGCGCACGCAGGACGCTTCGGCCGTTCGCTACGAGGCGCAAGAGCGCTTTGTCAGGAGGCTGAAAGCATTTGACCTCGAAGGGAACGGAGCGGGTTTGAGGGAAAACGGCGTCTATCTCATCACGGGAGGAGCGGGTGGGTTGGGCCTCATTTTTGCGGAGTTTTTGGCGAAGCAATGCAAGGCGAGACTGGTCCTCACAGGCCGATCGAAGCTGTCGAAGGAACGAGAGGCCAGGTTAGACGAACTCAGAAACTCGGGCGCGGAAGTACTTTACGTAATCGCCGATGTCTCCAACCGTGAGGACGTCAAGAATCTGGTCAATGAGAGCAAGTCGCGTTTTGGAGAAATACACGGCGTCATCCACTCCGCGGGCATCGTCAAAGACTCGTATATCCGGAATAAGACGACTGAGGAAATGAGCGCAGTGTTCGCTCCGAAGGTCCAGGGAACGCTGCATCTCGACGAGGCTACCCGGAATGAGCCGCTGGACTTCTTCGTAATGTTTTCCTCGCTCGCGGCGGTCACCGGCAATGCGGGACAGTGTGACTATAGTTTCGCCAATCATTTCATGGACTCGTTTGCCGCCGAGCGCGAACGCCTTCGAGGCAAAGGATCGCGGTGGGGTAAAACGTTGAGCGTCAACTGGTCGCTATGGGCTGAAGGAGGAATGAAGCCCGACGAGCAGACCGAGCTGTACTTCAAGAAAACCCTGGGAATGAAACCCTTGAGCACAGCAACGGGCCTTGATGCGTTCGTGCGAGGCCTTGCCTCGGGACGATCCCAGTTTGCCGTACTCGAAGGCGTTCCGGAGAAGTTGGAGCTGGCGTGGAGTGGGAGAAAGAAAAACTCGGCGCCTGCTGCGCCTGCGTCACCGGCGCCGCTCAATCAAGCGGTGGCGGCGATTCCTGAGGAAAAAGACGGCTCTCTACTCGTGTGGCTACAGGACGAATTGTCGCAGATCGTAATGCGATTCCTGAAACTCGATGCGAGCGATGTGTCGACAGACAAGATTCTGCTGGATCTCGGCTTCGACTCGATCGGCCTGACGACTTTTGCAAACGCGATCAACGAGAAGTTTCAACTGGATATAACACCCATCATGTTTTTCGACTACCCCTCGATCGGTGAGATCGCGAAAAATCTGACCGAGGAGCGAAAGACGGAACTTCTTCGATTCTATCGTGGCGCCTCTACAGCTGCCCGCGCGGTCTCGCCGGCACCGGCAACGCACGAGGTCGCAACATTCGAGATCAGGAAAGCGTGGGATGCAGCGGCCCCCGATCCGGGAGCAATGGACCGGGAAGCAATGCCGCCACAGGCTTCCGGCGCAGGCTTTTCTCCGCAGCTTCGCTTTGTAAACCAGCCCATCGCGATCGTCGGCATGAGCGGTGTGATGCCGCAATCCGAAGACATGGAAGAATTCTGGGAGAACTTGAAGAACTCGAAAGATCTGATCACGGTCATCCCGCCCGATCGCTGGCGCTGGGAGGACTACTATGGGGATCCCCTTAAGGAGGCGAACAAGTCGAACTCCAAGTGGGGCGGGTTCATGAAGGAGATCGACAAGTTCGACCCTCTGTTCTTTGGAGTCTCCCCGAGAGAAGCACAGATGATGGACCCCCAGCAGCGGATCTTCCTGGAACACGTGTGGAAAGCCGTTGAAGATTCGGGGCAGAAAGTCTCCGAGCTCGCCGGCACGAAGACCGGAATATTTGTGGGCGTCGCCACAAATGACTATCTCGACTTCATGACGAATCACGGGGCTGTACTGGACGGGTACAGCGCTTCGGGAAACTCTCACTGCGTGCTGGCGAACCGGGTGTCATTCCTGCTCGGCTTGCGCGGACCCAGCGCACCCATCGACACCGCCTGTTCCAGCTCGTTGGTCGCCCTGCATAGAGCCCTGGAATCGATCCACACGGGAAGCTGTGACATGGCGATTGTGGGAGGCGTGCACGTCATGCTGAGCCCTGCTGCATACATCTCGTTCGGCATGGCCGGAATGTTGAGCAGCGATGGGAAATGCAAAACGTTCGACAAGCGGGCGAACGGTTATGTGAGAGGAGAGGGTTGCGGAGCAGTTTTCCTCAAATCTCTATCGGCCGCTGAGGCTGACGGAAATCATATATACGCGGTGATCAAAGCGACGGCGGAAAACCATGGCGGGCGAGTGACGGCACTGACAGCTCCGAACTCGGTCGCTCAAGCAGAGCTCCTGATCGAGGCATACGAAAAGGGACACGTCGATCCCACCACTGTCGGATACATCGAGTGTCACGGGACTGGAACGAGCCTCGGAGATCCTATCGAGATTCAGGCTCTCGGCAAGGCGTTTTCTGAATTGTACAAGAGGCACAGCAAGGCGCCCGTCCATACGCCGCACTGCGGTTTGAGCTCCGTAAAGACGAACATTGGCCACCTGGAGACCGCTGCCGGCATTGCCGGCGTGCTCAAGGCGTTGCTCGCCATCAAGCATCGGCAGATTCCGGCGAACATTCACCTCGAGGAGATCAATCCCTATATCAATCTCAAAGGGACTCCTTTTTATATTGCAGACAAGCTCACTCCATGGGAAGCCCCGGTGGACGAGCATGGGATGCCCGTTCCTCGCCGGGCGGGCGTAAGCTCGTTTGGCTTCGGCGGAGCGAATGCCCACGTCGTGCTGGAGGAGTACATACCTCCGAAACGTCAATTGCCGGATGGAGCGCACGAGCCGCAATTGATCGTGTTTTCGGCGAAAAATGAAGATCGACTCGAAGCATACGTGCAATCCATGCACGCGTACCTCGAGAAAGCGGAAGTAGAACTGATCGACCTCGCGTTTACGCTGCAGGTTGGAAGAGATGAGATGCCGGCAAGACTCGCATTGGTCGTTTCAAGCACAGAAGACTTGAAACAGAAACTCGGAGAGATTCTCGAAGGTGGCGAGAGACCAGAAGGCATTTACCGCAACCACATCGGAAAGACCGACGCAAAATCCCAAACGGCGGCCGGCGCCGAGGGAGAAGGTTTCATTCAGGCTCTCATCGAACGAAAAGAACTTTCAAGGCTCGCAGAACTGTGGGTATCCGGCGCGAAAATCGACTGGCGCTTACTCTACAAATCGGGTGTTCCAAGGCGTATCTCTGCTCCCACCTATCCTTTTGCCAGGGAGCGTCACTGGGTTCAGGGCACGGAAGTCAACGGTGCCAGGCAGACACAGCAACCAGGCGCGACCGCCGCAGTGCGCCTGCATCCTCTCGTTCATAGCAATGTGTCGACGTTCGCCGAACAGAAGTTCTCTTCCCGATTCTCCGGAGACGAATTCTATTTTGCGGACCATGTCGTCGAGACGCAAAAGATCCTGCCTGGCGTCGCCTATCTCGAAATGGCCAGAGCTGCGGGAGAACTGTCAGGGAATGCGAGCGTTCGGGTCATTCGAAACCTCATCTGGGAGAGACCGCTTGTCATAGAAAGTGAAGCGAAGGAAGTCGAGGTCGCGCTTACGCCGGTCAAGAATGAGGTCAAGTTTGTGATAAGGACCGTCGCCGGGGAAAGAGCGGTCACGCACTGTACTGGGAGATTGGGATATGAAGTCGACAGCCCCGCGCCTGAAAGCCTGGATATCGCCCGGATCAGAGAGCGCTGTTCCGCGCAGGTAATGTCGCGCAAGGATCTTTATCCTTTCCTGCGCAATGTAGGGCTGAACCTGGGCAGGAGTTTTCAAATCGTCCAGAGCATTTACGCCAATGAGTCCGAGTCGCTCGCGATCCTGGAACTGCCTGAGCACCTCGAAAACGAGGCCGATCTGTTCTGGCTGCACCCTGCCTTGATGGATGGTTCACTGCATACCGCCGTTGGGCTGATGAGGGCGAACGGAATGGACACCCCTCTGGGCCTTCCTTATTCGGTAGCGGAAGTGCAGATCGTCCGCCCGCTCCGCGACCTCTACTACGGCTACGCCGCGTGGGCAGTGGATCCCAAGGTCGACCTGGATCGCCAGAAGGTCACCTTCTACCTTCTGGACAGGAATGGAAGAGTCCTGGTGCGGCTGAAGGACTTCGAAACCAAACCACTACCTCAAAGTGCAACGAAGGCGAGTCTGCGAAAGAAGGAGGATCAGCACAAGGCTGCTCCCGCCCAGGAAGAAGTCAAGGCGGGCTTGCAAGCTCTCCTGCCGGTTTGGAATCCGCTGCGTCTCGAAGCGAGCACGCAGGTCGTTCTCCCGGAGTCGAGCAATGTTCTTCTGTTGGGAGGCGATCCTATCCAACTGGATTGGGTCCGGAAATCCTACCCGAACTCGCAGCTTCTGGAGTTGGCTCCGGCCTCCGGTGTCGACATCATTGAGAAAAAACTTGCTGATCGCTCTTTCGATCAGTTGCTCTGGGTTGCGCCCGACGTAACTCCTGAGGATGGTCGTCAAAGCGAGGGCGATGAGCTGATCATCGAACAGCAGGAAGAAGGGGTCCTGGCTGTCTTCCGCATCATCAAGGCGCTGCTGCGCCTGGGGTATGGCAACAAGAAACTTCAATGGACAATCGTCACCGGCAGGACACAGCGTGTAACAGAGATTGAGCCGATACAGCCCGCTCACGCTGGGATCGTGGGCCTGGTGGGCAGTCTGGCGAAAGAGTACCCCCATTGGGATTTGAGGCTGCTGGACCTGGATTCACTGGCCTCGGTATCTGCTCGAGAATGCTTGTCGCTACCGTGGAACAAGCAGGGCGACGGTCTGGCACACCGCCGGGGCGAATGGTCCCAGCAAGGACTGGCGCTCGTGGCAGCGCTGCCTGAAGCGACGCCAGCCTATCGACAAAACGGAGTCTATGTTGTGATCGGAGGCGCAGGTGGTGTCGGCGAAGTGTGGAGCCGCTTCATGATCGAACACTACCAGGCCAATATGGTCTGGATCGGGCGACAGGAATACAACGCCGCGATCGAGGAGAAAATCAACGCGTTGTCCCGGCTGGGTCCAGCTCCCTTATATATTTCGGCAGATGCTACGAATCTGATGGCGTTGGAGCAGGCTCGAAGAACGGTGTTGGAAATTCATCCAGCCATTCATGGAGTCGTCCATTCAGCCATCGTTCTCCGAGACCAAAGCCTTTCCCGCATGGACGAAGCGGTGTTCAGGGCCAGCTTATCCGCCAAGCTCGACGTAAGCGTGAATATGGATAGAGTGTTCGGCAAGGAAGAGCTGGATTTCATGCTCTTCTTCTCGTCGATCATATCCGTCGTCAAATCACCCGGTCAGTCGAATTATGCCGCCGGCTGTACTTTCAAGGACAGTTTCGCGCACAAGCTGCAGCAGCAGCGCGAGTATCCAGTGAAAATCATGAACTGGGGATACTGGGGCAATGTCGGGGTCGTCGCTGATGAATCTTACAAAGGGATTATGCGGCAGATGGGTATAGGCTCCATCGAGCCGGACGAGGCCATGGAATCTCTGGAGGTTTTGGTCGGCTCCCAGATACATCAGCTAGCCCTGATCAAGACGCTCAATAGCCAGGCGACCGCAGGCCTCAATCTGTCGGAGGCCATCACGTATTATCCAAAAACAGTACTAAAGATGTTGCCCCAGCTGCACCGAGCACTTGCCGCACAGGTGTCCGTCTAGCGCGAGCCTCCCGCCAATCTTTCGTTTGAGAACTTCCGAGTCACTGCACCTGGAGAATCCATCAATGCCATACACGATCGCTGCTCTTGAAGCTGAATTGCCAAGTCCGGAGATGAATGACCTGGTGAATGAAATTCTTGCGTCCAGTCTGAAGTCTTTGGGTCTTTTCAGCGATGGAATTCATCAGATCGCCGATCTTTCCCTGGACAGGCAGCCCGCACCGTATTACGAGCGGTGGCTGAGCAGCAGCATCCTCTATTTACAACAACACAACGTGCTCACGTCCGACCTGACGTTCAGCCACAACGTCAGGACACTTACTGATCTGTGGAATGAGTGGGAAGCGAAGCGCTCGACATGGGCAACCAACCCCAGTCAGAAGGCGCAGAGTACTTTATTGGAGGTTTGTCTCAAGGCGCTGCCGGCAGTATTGACCCGAAAACAACGTGCGACGGATGTCATGTTTCCGAATTCTTCGATGCAATTGGTCGAAGGCATCTATCGTGACAATCCGCAGGCAAACTATTTCAATGACGTGCTCGGCGAAACATTAAGCCTGTGCATCGAACAGCAACTGCAAGCAGACAAAGAGCGCCAAATTCGAATTCTGGAAATCGGCGCCGGCACAGGCGGCACGACGGCGACGCTGTTGCCCCTATTGCAACGGTATCCTGTCGCGGAATATTGCTACACTGACGTTTCCAAAGCATTCCTGATGCACGGGGAGAAGCACTTCCAGCCTCATTTCCCCGCGCTGACTACGGCGATCTTCGATGTTTCCAAACCTCTGGAGTCGCAATCAATCGCCGCGAATCATTACGACTTCGCAATCGCAGCCAACGTATTACATGCGACACCCAATATCAGGGAAACCTTGCGCAACGCCAAAGCGGTGTTGAAGAACCAGGGCGTCCTGCTGCTCAACGAAATCAGCGCCTGGTCTCTGTTCAACCATTTGACCTTCGGCTTATTGGAGGGATGGTGGCTCTACGAGGATACGGCGGTGCGCCTGCCCGGCAGCCCGGGCCTGGCGCCGGAGAAGTGGCAAGAGATTCTGACGGAAGAAGGGTTTGAGTCGATCCTCTTTCCTGGCGAAGAAGCACATAAGTTGGGGCAGCAGATAGTTGCCGCTGTCAGCAACGGCTGGACACGGCAGCGCATCGTGAAGCATGTCCCGCCGCAGCGTTCTGCGGGTGTGGAATACACGGATGCCAAAGAGCCTGAGGTCGCGCCATCACGAAACATGCGAACGGTCAATGCCCCTTCGCCCTCAGCAGAGCTGACTGAGCAGATGAGCGCCGACTATACGCGACAGGTCATTACCGAGAAGCTGTCCGAGGCGCTCAGAATGGATGCCGCCATGATCCGCGATGATGCATCATTTGCAGACTACGGCGTCGACTCGATCATCGGTGTCAATCTCGTCCGAACGATCTGTGAGGCGCTGCAGATTGAACTGGAAACAACAAGCCTCTTTGAATACAGCACAGTCGAACAACTGTCTCAGTACATAGTTAAGAACTGGCAAGAACAAATTGCTGCGCAGCTGGTTGGGGTGAAAGGTATTTCACAAAAATCCAGCCATGCAACGGATGAGGCGCCAGCCCAGGTTGAGGCGCGCTCAGAGCGCCCTTTCATTGGAACGACGCGATTCGCCGGCGTACGAAACGGGTTCGATGCTGCAGACGAAGGTGACTCGGGAAGTATTCGTACCGAGCCCATAGCCATCATCGGGATAAGCGGACGTTTTGCGGAATCGGATTCCCTGGATGCATTTTGGCAACATCTCGCAGAGGGGAAGGATCTGGTCAAACAAGTCTCTCGTTGGAGCCCGACAGATTGTGTGATCTCCGGGTCTGTTGGCAACGGTTATTGCAGCCACGGTAGCTTTGTCGACTCCATTGATCAATTTGATCCGGCGTTCTTCGGGATCTCCTCCGTGGAAGCGACTTACATGGATCCGCAACAGCGCCTGTTCCTCGAGGAATCATGGAGAGCGTTGGAGGATGCAGGGTATGCCGGCAAGGGCGTGCATGAGAAACAATGCGGAGTTTACGTCGGTTGCGGCAGCTCCAACTACGACAGGTTCATCGGAGAAGACACGCCGCCACAGGCCTTCTGGGGAAATTCCCAGGCGGTGACTCCCGCACGGATCGCCTACTGTCTCAATCTCCAGGGGCCCGCGATAGCGGTAGATACTGCCTGCTCCAGTTCACTGGTCGCGATCCATTTAGCCTGCCAGGGTCTATGGTCGCGGGAAACGGAGATGGCTTTGGCGGGCGGAGTCTTTTTACAGCCGACCTCCGGGTTCTACAAGGTTGCCAATCGTGCCGGCATGCTTTCGCCGGAGGGTAAGTGCTATAGCTTTGACGCGAGAGCCAATGGTTTTGTCCCAGGCGAAGGGGTTGGCGTCGTGGTACTGAAGCGCCTGCGGGACGCTTTGGCGGATGGGGACCACGTTCACGGAGTGATTGCAGGAAGCGGCATCAATCAGGACGGCAGATCGAATGGTCTGATCGCGCCAAACGGGCGCGCGCAAGAGCAGTTGGAGCGTTCGGTTTATGACCGCTTCAAGATCGATCCCGAAACCATTCAGGTCGTTGAAGCCCACGGCACGGGGACGCTGTTGGGAGACTCGATCGAATACGGAGCGATCAGTCGTGCCTTCCGCGAATACACGGACAAAAAGCAATACTGCGCTCTTGGGACGGTCAAAACGAATATCGGTCATACCTCCACGGCCGCCGGCGTCGCGGGTGTCTTGAAACTCTTGCTGTCGCTGAAACATCGACAGATCCCGCCTTCCTTGCATTTCGAGAAAAGCAATCCCGCCATCGATTTCGAGTCTGGTCCGTTCTACGTCAATACTCAACTGAAAGAATGGGAAGTGGACGGCGATGAAATACGGCGGGCGGCCATCAGCTCGTTTGGCTTCAGTGGTACCAACGCGCATTTGATCGTTGAAGAGGCTCCTTCGATCGAGCGGGCTGTCGTCGAGTCACCGGGCTATGTCGTGGTGCTCTCGGCTCGAACCTCCGAACAGTTGAAGCAACAAGCGCTCAATTTTCTTGCGCATCTCAAGCGTACGCCCGGTCTCTCAATGACCGACTTGAGTTTCAGTCTCTTCGCGGGCCGTATGCATCTCACCCATCGCCTGTCGTGTCTGGCACGTAATCAAAACGAGCTGATTCAACTTCTCGAGCAATGGGTCGAAACGGGGGCGGCGAGCCAAATTTATACGGGTGAGATTCAAGAGGGCAAAATACGCGAACAAGTTTCGCTGAAGAAATTTGGAAACTACTGCATCCAGGAATGCAAGGATGCCCCGAATGCGGCCGCCTATCTGGAGAATCTGGCGACCATCGCCGAGCTTTATGTCCAGGGATATTCTCTGGACTTTCCGGCCCTATTTTCCGGAGATGCGACGCGGATACCGCTGCCGACATACCCGTTCGCAAGGGAGCGTTACTGGGTTGACGCTGTACCTGCTACCGCGCCGAGATCGAACGCAACGACGATCGCAACACTTCAGCCGTCAGTCCGCACCAGTGCGCCTCTTGACCGGCGGAACAATGGCTCTACCTACACCGGCGCAGGCCAGGACCTTCGCGCGTGGCTCCAGAACGAATTGTCGCAAATGGTCATGGAACTCCTGAAGCTCCATGCCGGCGATATCGCGCCCGACAAGGTATTGGTGGATCTGGGATTCGACTCCATCGGACTGACGAACTTTGCGAACGCGATCAACCAGAAGTATCAACTCGATATAACGCCGGTTCTGTTCTTCGATTATCCGTCGATAGGGGAGATTGCGAAGTATCTGTCTGTGGAGCGGGAAGACGAGCTACGTCGATTCTATCGAGTTTCCGGTACTGCCCCCCTCCAGGCTGTCGCTCTGCCCGCTCCTGTCGAGCCGGTCGAAGGTGAGGGCTTTTCTCCGGCCCATCGTTTTGTAAACGAGCCTATCGCAATCGTGGGTATCGCCGGTGTCATGCCGCAATCCGAAGATCTGGACGCATTGTGGGGGAATTTAAAGAACTCGAAGGACGCGATCACCGTCATCCCGGAAGATCGCTGGCACTGGGAGGATTACTATGGCGATCCCCTCAAGGAAGTGAACAAGTCGAACTCCAAGTGGGGCGGGTTCATGAAGGAGATCGACAAGTTCGACCCGCTGTTCTTTGGAATCTCCCCAAGAGAAGCGCAGATGATGGACCCTCAGCAGCGGATCTTCCTCGAAACGGTATGGAAGGCGATCGAGGATTCCGGGCAGAAGGTGTCCGATCTGGCCGGTACTAGAACGGGACTGTTTGTGGGCGTCGGCTCAAATGATTACCTCGACATTATGAGGGGTCTGCCAATTGTCCTCGACGGGTATACGGCCTCGGGCAATTCCCACTCCGTCTTGGCCAATCGAGTTTCATTTCTGCTCAATCTTCGCGGGCCCAGCGCACCCATCGACACAGCATGTTCCAGTTCATTGGTCGCTCTACACAGAGCCATAGAATCGATCCACACCAGAAGTTGTGACATGGCGATCGTGGGAGGCGTGCAGGTCATATTGAGTCCAGGAGCATATATTTCCTTTGGCATGGCGGGAATGTTGAGCGGTGACGGGAAATGCAAAACGTTTGACAAGCGGGCAAATGGTTATGTGCGAGGAGAGGGTTGCGGAGCAATGTTTCTGAAGCCTCTATCGCTGGCCGAGGCTGATGGGAATCACATATACGCGGTCATCAAGGCGACGTCGGAGAATCACGGCGGGCGAGTGACAACAATGACGGCGCCGAATTCTTCCGCTCAAGCTGCTCTATTGATCGAGGCATATGAAAAGGCGCAAATCGACCCCGCGACCGTTGGATACATTGAATGCCACGGCACTGGGACCAGTCTGGGAGATCCAATCGAGATTCAGGCACTGAGCAAGGCGTTCTCTGAGTTGTACAAGAAGCGCGACAAAGCTCCCGCGGATACGCCTCATTGCGGGTTGGGCACCGTAAAGACCAACATTGGCCACCTGGAAACTGCTGCCGGCATCGCAGGCGTGCTGAAGGTTTTGCTGGCCATGAAGCACAAACAGATTCCGGCGAACATCCACTTCGAGGAGATCAACCCGTACATCAATCTCAAGGGAACGCCGTTCTATATCGTCGACAAACTCACGCCATGGGAAGCCACAACGGCTGAAGATGGGTCACCGGTTCCTCGCAGAGCGGGTGTGAGTTCTTTTGGTTTTGGCGGGGCTAATGCCCACGCAGTACTGGAGGAGTATGTCGCTCCGGAACGCCGATCTCCCGCTGCCGCGCAGGAGCCACAAGTCATCGTCCTGTCCGCAAAAAATGAAGAGCGGCTCACTGCATACATTCAATCAATGCTCGCGTACCTTGAAACGAAGGAAGTTGAGCTGGTCGACTTTGCCTACACGCTGCAGGTCGGAAGAGATGAAATGCCGGAAAGATTGGCACTGGTCGTCTCGAGCACAGAAGACTTGAAACAAAAATTCGAGGAGATTCTCAAAGGTGGCGGCCTGCCGCAAGGCACTTACCGCAATAACGTCACAAACAGAGAAGTAAAGTCCCAAACACCGGACAGCGCCGAGGGAGAAACCTTCGTCAAGGATTTCATCGAGCAGAAAGAGCTTTCCAAGCTGGCCGAGCTTTGGGTTTCCGGCGCGAGGATCGAGTGGAGTCTACTGCACCAGGCAGGTGTTCCGAGGCGTATTTCTGTTCCAACTTATCCTTTCGCGAGGGAACGTTATTGGATTCCCAACGCGGACGGAGGAATCCGTTCCAGTGTAACCAGGCCGATTCCACCGGACGGAGTTGATCACAAAGCAGATTTGCAAACTTTCGTTCCGGTGTGGAATCCAGTTCGACTCGAAACGAGCAAACCAATCGTTTTTTCGGAGTCAACCAAAATACTGCTGTTGGGAAGAGACCGAGGTCAACTGGATTGGGTCCGGAAGTCTTACCCGAGCTCGGAACTTCTGGAGATTGTCTCGCCTTCCAGCATCGACATCATTGAGAAGAAACTGGGCGGCTGCTCTTTCGATCAGTTACTCTGGGTGGCGCCCGACGTGAATACCGGCGCCGCACACGAGAGCGAGGGCGATGAGTTGATCATCGAGCAGCAGGAAGAAGGCGTCCTGGCTGTCTTCCGCATCGTCAAGGCCCTGCTCCGTTCGGGTTATGCGAACAAGAATCTGCAATGGACACTCGTCACCAGAAGGACGCAGCGCGTAACAGAAGATGATCCGATTCAGCCCGCTCACGCCGGAATCGTCGGCTTGATCGGCAGTCTGGCCAAGGAATATCCCCACTGGAATTTAAGGCTGTTGGACGTGGAGTCACTCGCGTCGTTGACGGCTCGCGAATGCTTGTCGCTGCCCTGGGACAAGCAAGGGAACGCGCTGACACATCGTGGAGGCGAATGGTTCCAGCAGGGAACGGCGGTCATGGGAACTTTGCCTCAGGCGACGCCCTTGTATCGGAAAAACGGCGTGTATGTGGTGATTGGCGGCGCGGGTGGGATCGGCGAGGTGTGGACCCGGTTCATGATGGAACACTACCAGGCCAACGTGGTCTGGATCGGCCGGCGTCAATACGACGCCGCCATTGACGATAAGATCAATTCGTTGGCCCGGCGGGGGCGTGCTCCTTTATATACTTCGGCCGATGCAACGAACCTGTGTGCGCTGGAGCAGGCGCGCTGCACGATTTTGAAGACGTATCCTGCCATTCATGGAGTCGTCCACTCCGCGCTGGTTCTGCATGATCAGGGCATTGCTCGCATGGACGAATCGGAATTCAGAGCCGGCTTATCCGCCAAAGTTGACATCAGCGTGAATCTGGATCGGGTGTTCGGCAACGAAGAGCTGGATTTCATGCTCTTCTTCTCGTCGATCGTGTCCTTTGTCAAGCCGGCCGGACAGTCCAATTACTCCGCCGGCTGTACTTTCAAAGACAGCTTTGCGCACATGCTGCAGCGACAGCGGCCTTACCCGGTCAAAATCATGAACTGGGGGTACTGGGGCGGTGTCGGCGTGGCGGCTGATGAATCCCACCGGCAAAACATGGTGCGGATCGGTCTCGGGTCCATCGAGCCACAGGAAGGTATGGCATCTCTCGAAGCCTTGATGAATTCCGAGGTGCGTCAGGTCGCCCTGGTCAAGACATTCAACGTGAAGCATGTCCCACGGGAGCGTTCAGCCGGTGTTGAATACCCGGATGTAAAGGATACAGACGTCGCGGGCTATATACGAAAGATCATCAGCGAGACGCTGTCCGAGGAACTCAGAATGGACGCGGCGGTCATCCGCAATGATGCGCCATTGCAGGATTACGGGGTCGATTCCATCGTTGGCGTCAATCTCGTCCGCCGGATAAGTCAGGCGCTCCAGATCCAACTGGAAGCGGCAAGCCTGTTTGAATACAGCACAGTCAACCAGCTGACCGAGCACATACTGACGAACTGGCAACAACAAATTGCGGAGCAACTGGCGCCGCGTGATGCACGCTCAGAGCATCATTTCACGACAAAGGTCAGTGCCGATCCGATCGCTCGACTTCATCCCTTACTGCATACCAACACGTCGACTCTCAGCCAGCAGAGCTACAGCGCTACCTTGACAGGGACGGAGTTCTCAGGACAGAAAGTGTTGCCCGAGGCCGCCTGTTTCGAAATGGCGCGTGCCGCAATAGAGGCCGCCGCTCGCATCCCCCAGGGATCCTCTGTTGTAGAGCTGCAGGATACAGTCTGGGGCCATCCCATGGTCGTTGACGAAAACCGGGAAGTGACGATCGCCTTGCTGCCGAGTAACAACGAGCAAATACATTATGAAATCTACAGCGGTGAGGCAGGCCAGGAAACCGTTCACTGCCAGGGGCGAGTCACCATCATTGAACGAACCGCTTCCACGCCGATAGATATCGATGAACTACAAGCGCAACTGCACCACGGGGACAGACAGCTACTCGCGCGGTTATCTTTGCCGGCAATTGCAGCGTCGGGCGAAGCCGACGGATTGCACGGCGGCTATTCGTTACACCCGAGTTTGATGACCGGGGCCTTGGAAGCCGGCATGAAGTTAATTGCCGGCACGACACAGTGCTCCGGCATAACATTGCCAGCCCATTCCCTGGAGCTTTTACGCGTTCTGTCACCCTGCAAGGGAGAAATGTTCGCCTGGGTGCGTCACTCTCAGGAGGCCCTGCCGGAAGACGAACGGATCAAGGTGGATATCGACCTGATCGACACCAAAGGAAACGTGTGTGTGCAGATGCGTTGTCTGTCGTTTCAATCGGACAACGCTGCAATAGAAGAAAAGATCGAGCTGTTTTTGAGACAAGAAGCCGCACTTCAATTACAGAGACCGTTGGATGAGATTCCTGCGGATCGAAGTTATTTCGACTTGGGATTCTCTTCGCCTGCCATTTCGAACTTCATCCAGGCGATCAACAGGCGGCTCGACGAAAATTTGTCGCCCAGTGTGCTCTTCGACCACAGGGACATTCGAAGCCTGACTGCATACCTGGCTGCGGCATATCCAAATAAGATCCAGGAATTTTCGGGGGAGAACCGGCGGCGCGTGACGACTTTAGTACCCCTGCCGAGAAAAACATATTTTTCGGACAGGCTCGCGCGCCAACAACTCCTGGACGAGATCTCGTGGCAAGAAGCGTCCGTTGATGGCGGCTACGAGAAAGTGACGTTCTGATAAAGGGTCCGTCATGGAAACAGTAAACGAGTTCCTCAAGACATTAGCAAGCAAAGGCGTCAAGTTGTCAGCCGAGGCGGGCCAGTTGAATTGCTATGCGCAGAACGGAACGCTCACCAGCGACATCAGGAATAGGATCATCCGATATAAGTCGGAGATTATCGCGTTATTGGAAGGCCGTGAAAAAAAGCAACAGGCCGATAAAAGTTCTACCCGAAAATCGAAGGAGTTCCCGCTGTCCGCTGGTCAGAAGGGACTGTACATTCTGCAAAAAGTCAACCCCGGGATGACCGCTTACAACCTGCCTCTGTGCATAAAACTCCGTGGTGAGATTGATGTGAAACTGCTGGAGGAAGCCTGGAGTTGCGCACTGGATCAGTATCCCGTTCTTACGGCAAGAATCGTGGATAACGAGGGTACGTTGTGTCACTACCTCGATGATCGGTGCAGAAGAACGATTCAACAGCAGGCAGTTGCATTCACAGACCGGCAGGGCCTGGTCGCGTTTCTGCGCCAGCGGGTGAAACAGCCTTTCGACCTGGATCGAGGCCCCCTGGCCCGAATCGAATTATTCAAGCTCAATGATCAGGAGCGTGTTCTCCTGCTCACCATTCACCATATTATTTTCGACGGTGTTTCCGCGGTGGTTTTGTTGCGGAGTTTGATCGCCAACTATCAGGCATTAAGCAACGGCAAGCCGGTCTCCGTGTCACATGAGCGACCCGGTTACCAGGAGTTCGTTGCCTGGGAAGAGGCGATGCTGGCCTCGGCGGAAGGCCGGTCGCATGCCGACTATTGGCAGCAACGACTCAGCGGTGAACTGCCGAGCATCGAACTGTTTCCTGATCTGCCCCGCCTGGCGTCACCAGGTTTCGCAGGAGCATCTCTGGCCGAGACTCTGCCGGCGGACCTGTCCCGCAAGCTCCGTGATTTCGCCAGGGCCCATGCGGTCCTCCCTTCGGTCGTTTTCCTGGCTGCATTCAAACTCCTATTGCACCGATATACCAGCCTGGACGACATCATCGTCGGCATGCCGGTTATCGTGCGCCCGGGGCAAACATTTTCAGCGGAAGTCGGCTATTTCATCAACATGGTTCCGCTGCGCACGCGTATCGGCGGGCCGCTCAGGCTCAGTGAGTTCATGCGCGAAGTTCGAAGCACGATGCTGGATGCGATCTATCACTCCAGCTATCCGTTCGAGCTCATGCTGGACAAGCTGCGGACCAAAGGAACAAAGAACGCGGTCTTTCAGGTCAATTATGCGTATCAGAATTTCATAAGCGATTCCAGTTTTGCGTCGTTATCGCGACAACAAGCACTTGATGTGCAAAACGTGGCGGAAATTGGTCCGGAGGGCTATTCCGATCTGGGGCTGGAGATATTCGAGAAAGACGCGTTGTTCAGCGTGCATGTGAGATACAACCCCGAGTTGTACAAGGAACACGCGATCAGGCGCTTTTGCGCACACTATTCGGCATTGCTGAAAAGCCTCACCGAAGATGAGGATAAGCTGCTGCATGAATACTCGATTGTGCCGGAGCGGGAAAAACACCGGCTGATGGTCGAGTTCAACAATACTCAGGCGGACTACCCAGAAGACAAATGTATTCATGACTTCTTTGCCCACCAGGTAGTACTCGATCCCGGCAAAACTGCGGCAGTATTTGGCGACCAGGCGCTGAGCTATCAGGAGCTTTATCAGAAGAGCTGTGATCTCGCTGTGTTTTTGCAGTCCCTTGGTGTCAAGCCCGACAGCGTGGTTGGACTCTGTGTGGAAAGATCCCTCGACATGATGCTGGGGATCATGGGAACGGTACACGCAGGTGGCGCTTATCTACCGCTGGATCCGGATTATCCCGATGAAAGACTGACGTACATGCTCCAGGACAGTGATGCAGCGATCGTTCTTACCCAGGAGAAATTCAGAGACAGAGTCAATTCGCTCGTGTCGCAAGACGTTACGGTAGTCAGTTTGGACAGAGAGTGGCCGGAGATCGGCAGGCGAGTGGTTGCTTTGGAAGCCCAGGGCGTCGAATTGCGCCGGGAGGTGAAACCTCACAACGTCTGTTATGTGATCTACACGTCGGGTTCTACCGGCAAACCCAAGGGCGCCCTTGTTGAGCATCGTGCTTTGGTGAATCGACTTCACTGGATGCAAAAACGCTATCCCTTGGATAGGCGCGATGTCGTCCTGCAGAAAACACCATACAGCTTCGATGTGTCTGTGTGGGAGTTCTTCTGGCCCATGATGACCGGTGCGTCGGTTGCGTTTGCCGCTCCCAATGGGCATAAAGACGTTCAGTATTTGGAAAGTCTCATCGACAAAGCGAAAGTGACGACGCTGCATTTCGTTCCATCGATGTTGCGCGCCTTTCTGGACAATGCCCAAACCGGCTGTAGCAGCGTCCGACAGATATTTGCGAGTGGAGAGGCGTTAGACAAGAACTCTGTCGATCGTTACAAGACGAAATTTCCGAACGCAGCATTGCATAACCTGTATGGTCCAACAGAGGCCGCGATCGATGTGACAGCATTTGATTGCTCGCAGTTGAACTACCCCTTTGTGCCGATCGGTGCTCCCATCGACAACATCCAACTCTATATCCTCGATCAACACAATCATCCTCAGCCGATCGGCGTGCCGGGTGAGTTGCATATCGCGGGGGTCGGTCTCGCCAGGGGGTATCTGAATCGTCCGGAGCTGACACAGGAAAAATTCGTTCCCAACCCGTTCGAGCCGGGCACGCGGATGTACAAGACCGGTGACCTGGCCTGTTGGTTGGACGATGGCAATATTCAGTACCTGGGGCGGATCGACACGCAGATCAAAATCCGTGGCTTCCGCGTGGAGATCGGCGAGATCGAAGCCCGGCTCAATCAACACCCGCAGGTACAAGACAGTGCCGTTATCGCGAAGGGTCAAGACGTAGACAAGCACCTCATCGCTTTTTGCCGGGCTAAAGAGACGACAGCGGATCAGATCGTCCAGCTGCCGAATGACGAACTGCGCGCGCACCTGTTGAAGACGTTGCCCGATTACATGGTGCCTGCCGCGTTTGTCAGCGTGGCCGCGATTCCGTTGAGCTCGAACGGCAAAGTGGACCGCCGTGCGCTGGCGCATATGGACGTGACGATGGCATCGGGCCGGGAGTACGTGGCGCCGCGGAACAACACGGAGAAACAACTCGTGGAGATCTGGGCGCAGGTATTGAACGTGGCTCCCGAGACCATCGGGATCCATGACAACTTCTTCGAGCTTGGCGGGCATTCGTTGCGCGCGATGCAATTGACGGCGAAAACGAACAGGCATTTCAAGCAAATGCTGCCTCTGGCAGTACTTTTTACTGCTCCAAACATCGCTGCTTTCGCGAAATTGATCTCGAGTGAAAAGGCGCCGTCTTTCGATATCCTCGTCCCGATTCAGACCAATGGCGATGCGCCGCCGGTCTTTGCCGTACCCGGAGCTGGTGGGAATGTGCTGTCGCTGCGACCGCTCAGCAAGGCCCTGGGTGATCAACAGCCTCTTTTCGCGTTGCAGGCTGTTGGCCTTGACGGCAAAACGCCGCCGCCTGGCAGCGTCGAGGAGACGGCCGAAACGAATATCGCGGCATTGAAAACGGTACAGCCTGGAGGTCCCTATAGTTTGATCGGACATTCCTACGGCGGTGTCGTCGCTTATGAAATGGCCAGAATCCTGTTGGAGCGGGGAGAGGAAATTTCCTCTCTTATCTTGCTGGACTCGATCGCTCCGTCGATCATGCAGAGGAATCTCGCTCACGATGAGGTTGCCGAACTCGTCGAGGCCTGTATGGCCGTAGCCGATCTATATGAAGCAAACCTGGAGATCGATATTGAACGGTTGCGCCAATTGTCCAATGAAGAGAAAGTTCCCTACCTCGCGGGCCTGTTGAACGATCAGGGTCTGGAGATCAACGGTGAACAGTTCGCCGCGTTTTATCGCGTTTATCGAGCCAATCTTCTTTGCTATCGCAGCTACACACCGCCGTTGCTGTCACGCAAGATCGATGTGTCGCTGTACCGCGCAACGCAAGGGCGTCTCGACCGACTGAACCTGCCTCGCGACTACGGCTGGGATCAGTTGCTTCAGAGCCCGATCCGTACGTCGGATGTCGAGGCGGACCATTTTTCGATATTGGAAAAAGTGCCTATTCGAGGAGTAGGCAGAGCGTTCACCGCGCATCCAGCCTCAGGTAATTAACACCTGCCGAATTTTCAAACCAGTTCATCGAATTAAAAGGAGTCTTCATGCCCACTAGAGAGCGAGTTGCGACTATATTCAAGTTGGCGTTTCCCGTCAGCATCGCTTTAAGTTCGACTTTAATGATGTCATTGATCGATCTGGCCATGGTTCGCCCACTGGGGAGCCAGGCGACAGCAGCGGTCGGATTGTCGGCCTTCAGCCACACGCTTGTTTTGGCTTTCGTGATTGGGATTGGGTCTGCAGTCCAGGGGCTGGTCGCCCGCAGAAGAGGCGAGGGTTCCACCGAACCCTTATGTCTGTCGCTCAACGGAGGTCTATTGACCGCCCTGATCGTGGGAACGCCTCTGACGATTCTTGGCTATTTGTTCGCTCCCTCTTTCCTGTCGTTGATTTCCTCGGATCCTGAAGTAACGAGGATAGCCGTTCCGTTTCTCCGGACTCTATATCTGGCCATCATCGCTACAGGAATGAACCTCGCCTTCAAAGGCTATTGGACCGGCATGGAAAAGCCAAACGTCTATATGGCGATCGTCCTTTTCATGAGTTTCCTGAACTTTTGTGGCGACTACGTCTTGATTTTCGGACGTTTTGGCGCTCCCGCCCTGGGAGCGACGGGAGCTGCAATCAGCACGGCAACGTCTGTTTGGGTTGGCCTCATCATCAATTTTGCGCTGGCCTGGCTCCGTTTCCGAAAGGACGGCTTCTTGAAAATAATGCCCTCGAAGCCTCTCCTGGTGCGCATCTTCAAATTGGGGCTGCCTGCGACCATGCAGGAGTTCTTCTTTTCGGCCGGCTATATCGTATTTTTTGCGCTGGTTGGACAGATCGGAACGGCAGAGTTAGCCGCCTTGAACGTTCTGGTCAGAATCTCGTTGGTGTTGTCCATCCTGGCAATGGCTGTAGGATCGGCCTCCGCTACGCTCGTCTCCAAAACCGTAGGGGAGGGCGATCCAGCAGGGGCCGCGCAGTGGGGGTGGGATTCAGGAAAACTGGGATTAATTGTCATTACGTTGGTGGGGCTTCCTCTCGTTCTGTTTCCAAGATTTTTTCTTTCGATATTTCTTTCGAATCCGGACACGATATCGGTCGCCGTCATACCCTGGCAACTGCAGACCGGCACGGCTGGGCTGGCCGGCCTGATTTATGTCTTTGCCTATACTTTGGTCAGCGTCGGCGATGGCAACCGAGTGGCCCTGATTTCGTTCAGCACACAATGGCTCTTCTTTTTGCCTGCCGTGTGGTTTGTCGGCCCTTATTTGCGTTATGGCCTTTTGCAGATCTCTTTAGTTGACCTGGCCTACGGTGCCATTTCGAGCATTTTAATGACCGCGATCTGGGCTCAGGGCAGATGGAAGAAAATCAAGATCTGATTGCCTTTCCGGCCGCCCACACATTCGATCACACCGAGATTCTTCCGTATTTCCGATTCGCGATTTTGGAGGTTCACTTTGGATAGACAGCATAGCAAAACCGAATTCGATGCCATCGTGGTGGGTTCCGGGCCTGGTGGCGCCACCGTTGCGAGGGAATTGAGCAAACGAAGCAAAAGGGTGCTGATTCTCGAGCGAGGCGGCAACGCTCCGCTAAAAGAGAGTTTGCCGGCGATGGCCTCTATTTTTAATGCGGTTTCAGTGAGCGACAACCTCGTTATGGGTAGGGCCTTCACGACGGGAGGCACAACGGCGGTCTATCTTGCGGTGGCCGATCCTCCTCCGTTGGAGACCTATCTGTCCCTGGGAATCGATCTTTCCAGAGAGCTCGACGACGCGAAAAGGGAATTGCCGCTGGCGGAATTGCCCGACGAGCTTTTGCGGCCTCAGTCCATAAGACTGCGAGAAAGTGCCAGGGCGCTGGGATACCCGTGGCCAAAGAGCCCGATGTTGGTCGATCAATCCAAGTGCGCTTCCGGCTACGCCTACGAAGCAAAATGGACTGCCAGAAGCTTTGTGCAAGAGGCCATCCAGAAGGGCGCGACGTTGATCAATCGAGCCAGCGTTCTCAAAGTCCTCGTTGAAAAAGGCCGGGCTATCGGTGTGGAGTACCAGCTCCAAAAAACAAAAAAGGAATTTGAAATCCGTCAAGCCTTTGGAGCGAAGATCATTCTCGCTGCAGGTGGGGCAGCCTCGCCGATCCTTCTTCGAAAAAGCGGCATAAGGAGTGTTGCGAACAGGGGGTTCTATTGCCACCCGAATTTCATGTTGTTCGGCACCATATCCGGGCTGAAGGCGAAAGAGGGCTTTGGAGCAACAATGGGGACGGTAGTCGAGGGCGACATTCATGTGGGCGACGGGAACTTTGCGCGCACGCTCTACCGAATGATCATGCTCGGCAACGGTAAATGGATTCGCGCGTTTGCGCACTCTAAAAGCATAGGCGTGGGGGTGATGGTCACGGAAGGCCTAGGTGGAGGACTTCAGGAGGACGACCGCTATTACAAGCAATTCACGAAAGAAGATCTCAGGAAGTTGGCCAAGGGCGAAGAAGTCGCTCGCCAACTCATACAGCACGCCGGCGGCAAGAATATTTTCAAAACATCTCTTTCCGCGTCGCATCTCGGCGGCGCAATCCGAATCAAAGAGCACATCGATGAGAAGCTGGAGACCGAGTACAGCAATCTGCATGTCTGCGACGGCTCGGTGATTCCGGAAAATGGCTATGGTGTTCAGACTCCGACGCTGACGCTAATCTGCCTGGGAAAGTACCTGGCCAATCGTTTATCAGCCTGTCTTTGAGCAAACCTCTCGTGCAAAGAAATGATATCTGGAGGACAAATGGATACCTTAAATTCAACAACTCAAGTCGCCTCGGAACATAAAACCAGGGGGAGAGTCAAAAAGTTCCTGTTCCGGAGTGCATCATCTATTGTAGTGATCGCCATATTGGCGCAGGTGACCTACACGTATTCCGGTTCGAATCAATGGGAAAAGCTTGGGGAACGAAACGGAGTAACCGTCTACTCCATGAAATCTCCTGGTTCTAATTTCAAGAAATTCAAGGCCATTTGGAGAGTCCACACGACACTGAGTAAATTCGTGATGTTTGCGCGGTACGAAGATGACCCGACGATCGGCTACGATATGAAGGACATCGAGATTCAGAGTGACAAGCTGATATGGAGTACATGGAAACAGGAGTTCCCTTCCCCTCTCAAGAAGAGAGAGTTCGTGGTGAAGAATGAATTCTCGCAAGACCCGAGAACTAAAGAGCTTCTCTTCACGGTTACGGCGGACCCGGATAAGATTCCGCCAAATGACTGCTGCATCCGCCTCCAGACCATGACGAACAGTTGGCGATTAACGCCTCTAAAAAATGGTGAAACCGAAATTGAGTGGTTTGTAGATATGGATCTGGGAGGCTTCCTTCCCTACTTCGTGCAAAATGCGGAACAGCCCGATGGGATGTTCTACTTTGCGTCCAAAGTGCAGAGCTATCTTGATCAAGAGAAATACAAAAACGCCAGGGTTGACTGGGTAGAAGAGGCACAGCCCTGACATTCGCACCTGCTTGTCGGAAATCCGCGTTGTTTGCGGATTTCCCTTCCGCCTTGTTCTCCTTCCCTCCTTCTTGCAGCACTTTGCCCCGCAGAAAGCTCTGGCGAGCCTTCCAGTAGTTTTGTCCGCGACGTTGGAAACTTTGTCGAGCGTTCCAGTAGTTTTGTCCGCGACGTTGGAAACTTTGTCGGGCGTTCCAGTAGTTTTGTCCGCGACTTTGGAAGCCTTGTCGAGCGTTCCAGTAGTTTTGTCCGCGACTTTGGAAACTTTGTCGGGCGTTCCAATAGTTTTGTCCCCGACTTTGATAACTTTGGCGCGCCTTCCAATAGTTTTGTCCGCCGGCGTACTGGTTATCGCCGAGCCCGCTGCAGTTATGCCCGCGTCAAGCACCATCAACGAATTCTTCGGGCGGTATTTGAACGCGGGCATAAAGCCCACGGCTACGTGCATTCGAAAACTTGACTCATTTACATCAAGACATTCCCCCGGGCTCCCTTCTAACTTAACGGATAGCATATGGACTCGCCGGATAGGTCTGAACAGACGCTACTGACCGATGTTCCAGTAAGAAAACTGCGTTAAGTCACGCAATGGCTGTGTTTAGTTGAGATGCCCCAGTTGCTTCGCGGGTGGCACATAAACTGCACAAAGCCGGCTGCGGTGCCATAATTCCGCGTTGCACCGATGAGCAAAAACTCATCTATGGCGGCAGTCTGTCCGGAATCAATTACGCCTCCCTGAGACACCTTAAGATTCCGCAGCCACAAGCAAACGACCGAAACATTAGTACGCAGGATAGATAAATGTTAGACCTGTCGCTTCTCGAAGCCTGCCGGCAACGCGGATTGTTCAAGTTGCTCGATATCGGCGCGGATCTGCAGGACATCGTCGAGATCTGCCTCGAAGTCGACGTGAACCAGCCGGTGAACCCGGCACTTACCGTTCTGGCAGCGGACCAGCCGGCTCACTATCTGGATCGGAAAGGCCGACTAGTGGACTCGCCCACAGTTTTGAGCTGCTGGCAGCAGCGCCTCAGAGCTTTGGCTCACAGTGCGGGCCACTCACGATTGCCGATCTTGCAAACCCATGCAGCACCTCCTCAGGCCATCGACGAACACGATTGGATCCATCTTCTTGCGCATGAGTATTTGATCAGTGCCGAGGCCTTCATCACACTGGCGGCAAGTGTGGGTCTGTTCAATGACGATTGCGTGAAGCGCTTTCCACGGTCATCGGCTCCATGCCGGATCAGCTTCCACAGTTTGGCGAAACGAGACTACATCGTCCGGCACGCGACGGAGACCGACCTGGACCGCCTTTGTCAGCTCGAGAAACTTTGCTGGCAGCATACCCGAACTCCCCGGAAGCAGATCCGTTCACGCTTGCAGAAATACCCGCAGGGTCAATTTGTCCTGGAAAAAGAAAGGAAAGTACTCGGTGTGATCTACAGCCAGCGTATCGCGACTACGGACGCGCTGATGACGTGCACAGCTGCAGATGTCCACAAGCTGCATGACGAGTCGGGTTCCATCATTCAGCTCCTGGCGGTCAATATCGATCCTCGAGCGCAAAACGCCGGTTATGGGGATCAATTACTGGAGTTCATGCTGCAGCGTTGCAGCCTCATGACCGGCATCGAGCAGGTCGCCGGTGTGACGTTATGCAAAAATTATGAGTCCGCGGGATCTCAGTCCTTCGAAGAATACATTCGGCGACAAGGCAGCAGCCAGGACCCCGTCCTGGCTTTCCATCAGGCTCATGGTGCCGAGGTCGTCAAAACCATCCCGGGCTACCGGCCGGAGGATCAAACGAATCTGAACCACGGTGTACTGGTGGCATACGATCTCCTCAATAGACCGCAACGACGCGCGGATACGACCGCTGACACGGCGGTGGCGAGTCTCGATCGGCAGCAGATTGCTCAGTTTGTGCAGGGCGAGGCGGCACAACTGCTGGGTATCAGCAAAAGCGAGCTCGATATCGATCGCCCTGTAATGGAAATGGGTCTGGATTCGGCTGACCTGTTGAAATTGCAGCGGCTGTGTGAAGACCGATTCGGTCTGCAACTGCAGGCAGGCTTTTTCTTCGAATATAGCAATATTAGAAAAGTCATCGATTATGTCGCGATCAGGCTTGCTGCTACTCCGGAGGAGGCAAGCATCGCAACATCGGTAAACCACCCCAACGCGGGCCGCATCGCCGCGACGGATATTGCGATTGTCGGCATGTCGTGCAAGCTGCCAGGCGGTATAGAAACTCCGAATGAGCTCTGGCGGGTGCTGGCCTCGAACGAATGCGTGATCGGTTCGTTTCCGAGGACGAGGCGAGCCTGGCCCACTGCGGCCGAGTATCCTGGAATCGATCAAGGCGGCTTTGTCCTTGATGTTGATGCTTTTGATGCGGCATTTTTCCGCATATCGCCCGCCGAAGCGCAAATCACCGATCCGCAGCAACGGATGCTGCTGGAGCTTGCATGGGGCTGCCTGGAAGATGCCGGCATTGTGCCTTTCGAGCTAAGGGGATCGAATACCGGTGTTTTCGTCGGCGCCAGCAATTGCGACTATAGCCGGCTGGTTCAGGAAGCCGGGATCGAGATCGAAGCACACAACGGCGTCGGCAGCTCTTTGGCTATCCTGGCGAATCGCATTTCATACTTTTTCGATTTGTCGGGCCCCAGTCTGGTGGTCGACACCGCCTGCTCGTCGTCCCTCGTAGCGCTGCATTCGGCAGTTCAATCGTTGCGGTCCGGCGAGTGCGCCACCGCCCTGGTCGGCGGCGTGAGTCTCATTTGCCATCCCGATTTGTCGGTCGCTTATCACAAGGCCGGCATGCTTGCTCCGGACGGGCGCTGCAAAGTGTTCGATGCCAAAGCCGACGGTTACGTGCGTTCTGAGGGTGCGGTGATGTTGTTGCTCAAACCGCTTCTTGCAGCCGTCGCCGACCAAAACCGGATTCATGCGGTGATCAAGGGCAGCGCGACAAACCACGGCGGCCTGGCCGGCGGCCTGACGGTTCCCAATCCGCAAAAACAGAAAGAACTCCTGATGGCGGCCTGGAAAGACGCAGGCGTCGCCGCTCGGGATCTGACTTATATAGAAGCGCATGGCACCGGCACGTCGCTCGGCGATCCGATCGAGATCCAGGGAATACAGGCTGCTTACGCGGAGTTCGGTTCGGGACAACCTGCTGAGTCGTGCGCCATTGGTTCAGTCAAAAGCAACCTGGGACATTTGGAGTCGGCGGCTGGCATCACGGGCCTTTTGAAGGTCATTCTCTCCTTCCAGCATCAGCAGCTCCCTGCGTCAGTCAACTTTGCACAACTGAATCCCAAGATTCATCTGAACGACACGCCGTTTTTCATCCAGGATCGCCTTCGCCCGTGGGATGCAGAGCAGCCGCGCCTGGCCGCCGTTAGCAGCTTCGGTTCCGGCGGAGCCAATGCCCATGTTGTCCTGCAAGAGTACTCGAGCAATGTGTCGAGTAGCCGTACCGAGGATAGCCACCTATTCATATTGTCCGCGGCGAACGAGGATCGCCTGCGCGTTTCTGTGAGCCAGGTGATTCAATGGCTGCAGCGGGAAGCGACCGGCGCAAATTTCGTCGATGCCATTTTCACGTGGCAGGTCGGCCGGGCGGCCATGAAACAGCGTCTGGCGATCAAGGTGAAGGATCGCCTGGATCTGCTGAACAAGTTGAAGCAATGGTTGGCGGGAAACAGTCAAGTGGGCGATGTCTGGTCCGGTCAGGCCGTGCGCAACGATTCGAGCATCACTCGTGTGTGGCAAACGAAGTCGGGCCGGCGGTTAATCGATCAAGCCTTATCCGAACGGGACCTGGAGCTGATCGGCACGCTATGGACATCGGGCGCCGAAATCGATTGGCGCAAATACTATGAAGGAGCGGGTTCCGGCGCATTCAAGCCGCAAACTGTCGGCCTGCCCACATATCCCTTTGCCAAAGACCGCTACTGGATCGATACGGCAGCGAGCAGGCAGGGTGCAGTTGGCGCGCGGGCGTCTTCGGACACCACAACGGGCACCATTCACCCATTGCTGCATGTCAACACGTCCGATCTGAGCCAGCAGAGTTACAGCGCGATCTTTACCGGCGAAGAATTCTTCCTGTCGGATCATCAGGTACGCGCGGATGGACGCACAGTACAGAAGGTTCTGCCCGGCGTCGCCTGTCTGGAAATGGCGCGGGCGGCGATCGACCAGGCACTGCCGTCGCGGCCGGAATCGACGGGGTTGGAGCTGCGGAATACCGTCTGGGTACAACCGATCGTCGTGACCGGAAAAAAGCAAGTCAGGATCGCTTTGTCGGTGAACGATGACGGGGTCGACTACGAGATCTACAGCCAGGACACGGAACAACGGCTTGTCCATTGCCAGGGTCGCGCGGTCCTGAACCGTCAACCGTTGCCGGCGAAGCTCGATATCGAGCAGCTCAAGGGACAGATCTCGGAGAGCACGGTCGAGCCGGACAGCGTGTATGCCACGTGTGACCGGATGGGGCTGGTCTATGGACCGGCATTTCGAGCAATCACCGCCATTCATCAGGGGAGCAACCAATTATTGGCACACCTGCGGTTGCCACGCGCCGTAGAGGACACGTCCACAGACTACGTCCTCCATCCGAGTGTCATGGACGGCGCCCTGCAGGCTTGTGTGCGGCAGATCGACGGTTCGCCTGAAGAGTCCAGCCGGCCTCGCTTGCCCTTCGCGCTGGAATCGTTGCGCGTCGTATCGCCGTGTACTCCGGACATGGTTGCCTGGGTGCGGTATTCGCCGGGCAGTCACGTGGATGACAAAGTCGTCAAGCTGGATATCGATCTGTGTGACGAGCGCGGGAATGTCTGTGTACAGATGCGCGGATTTTCGTCGCGCGTTCCGAGCAAAGAGATCGATACAACTCCAGCACGGCGTAGCGCGACAGGAAGTCTGCTTGCCACACCAGTATGGCAAGCCAGCGACTTCGACCTGGCCGCTGGCGCAAGCAAAGTCGAATTCACGCAACACCACATTGTTCTGTGCGAGCTACCGAAGGTCGACCTCGAGCAAGTAGCGTCCCTGCTTTCGCACAGCCAATGCCTGCCACTGCGCGCGGCGCAAGAACACAGTATTGCGCAGCGCTACAGCGACTACGCGCTGTCGTCTTTTGAACGGATCCGGGCCATCCTCCAGGGCAAGCCCCAGGGGAAGGTGCTCGTCCAGATTGTCGCCGCCGACCATCAGGAACAAGCGCTGCTGGCGGGTCTGTCAGGATTGCTGAAGACGGCGGCGCAGGAAAACCCGCAATTCGTCGGCCAGCTTGTCCTCGTCTCCGCCGGCATAACGGCCGAAAGGCTGGGCCGGCACCTGGAGGAAGAAAAGAGCCGCGGGCTGGACCCGGTGATCAAATACGTACAAGGCGCGAGGCGGGTTTTGCGTTGGCAAGAGGTTGCAGCAGACGCGGAAACGTCACCGATCGGCTTCAAAGATGACGGTGTCTACCTGATTACCGGCGGGCTTGGCGGCCTGGGGCTTCTCTTCGCCAAAGAGATCCTCGAGCAGACCCGCGAGGCGCGCGTGGTATTGACGGGCCGCGCGGCATTAAGCGGGCAAAAGCAAGCCCTGGTCGACGGACTGTCCGCGCGGGCCGATCGGCTGAGCTATCGACAGGTGGATCTCGCTAATCTCGATCAGGTCAAGCGACTCATTGCCGCCATCAAAGACGAGTACGGACGGCTCACCGGCATCCTCCACTGTGCCGGGATGATTGCAGATAACTTCATCCTGAAAAAGGGCAGCGACGAATTCAGCCAGGTCCTCGTGCCGAAAGTCACCGGGACGTTCAACCTGGACCAGGCGAGCCAGGACGTTGAATTAGATTTCTTCGTGCTGTTTTCTTCCATCGCCGGTGCGATAGGGAATGTGGGACAAGCCGACTATGCGACCGCGAATGGTTTCATGGATCAGTTCGCGGCTTATCGCAATGGGCAGGTAGCCGCGAAGCAACGGCACGGGCGAACGCGCTCGATCAATTGGCCGTTGTGGCAAGCCGGCGGGATGAATATGGACGCGGCGAGCCAGGAACTGATGCAACGAACCGCCGGTATGCACGCCATGCGGACGACCACAGGTCTGCGGGCGTTCTATCGCAGCCTGGAATTGCCCTCCGACCAGATCCTGGTCGCGGAAGGTGATCTCGCGCAAATGCGCCGTGCACTGCTGGACGCTCCAACGGTGTCATCCCAACCGCAAGCGGAACAAGCCGTGTTCGCTGATGAGGCTGAGCAGGAAACTCTTGCCGAGAAGGCCCAGGACTACTTGCGCAGGCAATTGTCCGGCTTGTTGAAACTACCGTCTCACAAGATTGATCCGCAGGCCGCATTGGAGGAATACGGCATCGACTCCATGCTGGCGATGAAGTTGACCAACCAGTTGGAAGGGACGTTTGGCTCATTGTCCAAGACGTTGTTCTTCGAATACCAAACCATACGCGAGTTGAGTGAATTCTTCATCGCCCATCATTCGCCACGATTAACCGCGCTCTTCGCCGCGACCGCGAATCGCACGAGCGAGGCAGCGCCAATTGCCGGGCGGCCGCTACCTGCCGCTTCAACCACGTCGATCTCGAGCCGGCGTTTCATCCGTGCGCAGAGTGCTGACCCGAGCCCGGCAACGGAATTCGATGCGATCGCCATTATCGGATTGAGCGGTCGCTATCCCGAAGCGGTGAACATCGACGCTTATTGGGAAAACCTGCGTCAGGGCAAGGACTGCATCATCGAAGTTCCCAAAGAGCGCTGGGACTGGCAGTCATACTTTAGCGAGGATCGGAACAAGAGCGGCCGCCACTATAGCAAGTGGGGTGGTTTCCTTGGCGGCGTCGACGAATTCGATCCGTTGTTTTTCAACATCGCGCCGAAAGAAGCGAAGTATATCGATCCGCAAGAGCGTCTGTTTCTGCAGCATGCGTGGATGGCAATCGAAGACGCGGGTTATACCCGCTCGAGCCAGGTGCCGCGGGATCAGGATCTGGCGGGCGAGGTCGGTGTTTACGTCGGCGTGATGTGGAGCGAGTACCAGTTGTTTGGCGCCGAAGCCGGCGTACAGGATTTGAGAATGGGATTTGCCGGCAACTTGGCCAGCATCGCCAATCGCGTGTCGTATGTTCTCAACCTGCATGGCCCAAGCGTGACTCTGGATACCATGTGTTCGTCTTCCTTAACCGCCATTCATTTCGCCTGCCAGGATCTGAAGCTGGGGCGAACCAGCCTGGCGATTGCAGGCGGAGTCAACGTCAGCATTCACCCCAATAAATACCTCATGCTCAGTATCGGGCAGTTCATCTCCAGTGACGGCCACTGCCAGAGCTTTGGGGAGGGCGGTGATGGGTATATTCCCGGCGAAGGTGTAGGGGTGGTCGTACTGAAACGACTTTCCGAGGCCAAACGGGACGGTGACCACATTTACGGGATCATTCGAGGGAGCGCGCTCACGCACGGCGGCAAGACGAATGGTTACACGGTTCCGAATCCTCAAGCACAGGCGAGCGCGATCAGTCGGGCACTGGCCGAATCTCAGACCGACGCGCGGCATATCAGCTACATCGAGGCCCATGGCACCGGCACCAGGCTGGGCGACCCGATCGAAATCGCCGCGCTGAGCAAAGCCTTCCGTCAATACACCCAGGACAACGAATTTTGCCTGATCGGATCCGCCAAGTCGAATATTGGCCATTGCGAATCCGCCGCCGGAATCGCGGCGCTGACCAAGGTCCTGCTGCAAATGCAGCATCAGCAGATTGTGCCTTCGCTGCATTCGGCGCAGTTGAATCCGCATATCGATTTCGCCAGGAGTCCGTTTGTCGTCAATCAGACGTTGACACCCTGGGAGCAGCCGGTGATCGACGGCCGGAAGCTGCCACGGATTGCCGGTATCTCGTCGTTCGGCGCAGGCGGATCGAATGCCCACATGATCGTGGAGGAGTATCAGGCGCCGGTGCGCCAGCCGATGGCTGTTGCGAACGTGGTCATCCTGCTGTCGGCGAGGACGGCTGAGCAACTCCAGCAGAAAGCCAGTGATCTATTGGCGTATGTTCGCGCAAGGCTGAGCACCATCGATCTGGCTGCCATGGCTTATACGCTGCAGGTCGGTCGAGAGGCGATGGACGAACGCCTGGGCCTCGTGGTGAGCTCGGTCGAACAACTGGCTGAAAAGCTTCAAGGCTATCTGGCTGGCGAGCAAGGAATCGAGGACGCCTACCAGGGACAGGTGAAACGCAACAAAGAAGCCCTGTCGTTGTTCAGTACCGATAGCGACCTAAAAGACGCAATCGACAAATGGATCGCCAACGGGAAACTCTCCAGGCTGCTCGACCTGTGGGTCAAGGGTCTCGAGCTGGATTGGAGCAAGCTGTACGGCGAGGCCAGGCCGCAACGCATCAGTCTGCCCACGTATCCGTTTGCCAAAGAGCGCTACTGGATCGAAACAGCACTGGTCAAGCCGGCCGCAGCGAGCGCCGCGTCGCCCTCAGGCCCGACGGCGTCGGTCCTTCACCCTCTGCTGCACAGCAACACTTCCGATCTGAGCGAACAACGCTTTCGCTCGACGTTTACGGGCGAAGAATTCTTCCTCGCCGATCACCAACTGGCGGCGAACGGCCATGCGGGTCGAACGGTGCTGCCGGCCGTGGCGTATCTGGAAATGGCGCGGGCGGCGGTCGAATACGCCTTGCCGGCGCAACCGGAATCCGCGGTCCTGGAGCTGCGCAATACTGTCTGGGCGCAACCGATCGCCGTCACAGACAAGATGCAAGTCAGCATCACGTTGTCGGCGAAGGGCCACGACCAGATCGACTACGAGATCTACAGCCAGGACACGGAACACGAGATCGTTCATTGCCAGGGTCACGCGGTCTTGAGTCGTCAACCGGCGCCGGCCCGGCTCGATCTCGAGCAACTCAAGGGGCAGATGGGGCAGGGCCAGGTAGAGCCTGACAGCGTGTACGCGGCGTGTGCCCGGATGGGACTGGTCTATGGACCCGCTTTTCGAGGGATAACCGCGATCCATCGGGGGAGTGGCCAATTATTGGCACGCCTGCGGCTGCCGAGTACGGTAGGGGACACGTCGGGCGACTATGTCCTTCATCCAAGTTTGATGGACGGCGCCCTGCAGGCGTGTGTGGGGTTGATTGACGATTCGTCCGAACATTCCAACCAGCCGCGATTGCCATTTGCTCTTGAATCGTTGCGCATCGTATCGCCGTGTACCCCAGAGATGGTCGCATGGGTGCGTTACGCGGCGGGCAGCCAGGCGGGGAATAACGTCGCCCGGGTGGATATCGATCTGTGTGATGAGCGGGGAAATATCTGTGCGCAGATGCGAGGCCTAAGCTGGCAGCCGGCGTCATTGAATGTCGTCGAACCGGCCCTTGATCAATCGGCACAGTTGCGCAGAGAAATCGTATTTGTCCATAAACAGGCGAGTCCCGTCCCAGTTGAGCGGAAAAGGCCGGTAGCTATTTCGTTAGCGGCACCTGTGGCACTTGTTTCGGCAGCGGCGATATCTTCTCCCGAAAGCACGGTGCGGCAGGCTTCTGCAGGAAGGGCATCGATTACTCTCTCGACTGCGACACCTGGCGTGCCTCTACCGGGAAGCGCGGCACCTGCCGTGTCTTCTGTCCGGTTGTACGACGATGGTCGCGGCGTCTTCTCAATCGACATCGCCACATCCGTAGGCAGCACTACGCGAACCACGGACATCATTGCCCACGTGCTGCAGGCTCTGGACAGGGTGCGACAGGAGTCGTCGGTCAAGGTCCTGATGATCAGGGGCGCAGAGCGGTGTTTTTTGCGCGGTGGACGGGAGGACTACAACGACGCCGTCGAACAAAAGCTGTATCAGGCCTTTGTGTCGT
>Ga0137394_10000110_pt1 | contig 54649 bp, 47 predicted proteins | sample czobulk116metaG_FD_108278 | JGI IMG/M metagenome (GOLD analysis project Ga0137394, IMG submission 108278) | Vadose zone soil microbial communities from Angelo Coast Range Reserve, California, USA - czobulk1.16 metaG | ecosystem: Environmental > Terrestrial > Soil > Vadose zone | place: USA... | reverse complement strand
TCGTGGCCGTGAAGCTGAAGGTAGCGCTCGGGCTGTTGGTCACAGCCGAAGGACTCGCGCTGATCGTGGTATCGGGCACGGCGGTGTCGATGGTCCAGGCGAAAGATGCCGGCGTCGGGTCGGTATTCCCCACCGCGTCGGTGGCGCGGACCTGGAAGGCGTGACCGCCGGCGGCGAGCGCGCTGTAGCTCTGGGGGCTGGTGCACGGCGTGAACTCGGCGCCATCGAGCTTGCACGCGAAGGTGCTTCCGGCTTCGGTCGCGGTGAAGCTGAAGCTGGCGCTGGTACTGTTGGTGACGGCCGGGGGTGTGACCGTGAGGGTGGTGTCGGGTGTGACGACATCGAACGTCGCGACATAGCTCTGGTTGGTCGTCGGAACCGTGATGCCGTGGCTCTGTGCCCCGGCGTCCGACCAGGCGACGAAACGATAGGAGCTCCCGCCACTGGCTTGATCAGGAGCGTTGATCGTGTGCTGGAATCGCCTGAGATCGCCAAGGGAGAACGGGGTCACCTTTCTGATTCCGTCGATCTCGACCGCCAGCCCACTCGGGACCGTGTCGAACGTCAGGTCGACCTTCTGCGGGAACACCGTCACCGACGTCTGCCCCGTCAATCCGGTCGAATCTGTCACGGTCAGGATGATCTCGTAGCGCGTCGAGCCCTGGAAATCATGCCCGCTTGTCGGGATCTGAAAGCTCCCACTGGTCGTACCTGTGAGCGGACCCAGACCGGGGTGGACGTGGCTGTCATGACGGAACAGGACCGTCCAGGAGAACGCGCCCACCGGCAGGTTGCCGTCTTCGATGTCCGTCGCGGAGCCTCCGAAGCTGATCACGTCTCCTGCGACGAAGGTCGCTCCGTTGACCGGTGTCGTGATCACGGGCGTTGGCGCATTGCCGACCTTGACAGTGATCAACGGCGCTCGGGACGTGTTCTCTCCATCCGACACGGAGAGCGACGCGACGTACTGCCCCGCCGATTGGTAAGTGTGGGTCGGGTTCGGGTTGGACGAGGTCGTGCCATCGCCGAAAGACCAGGTATAGGAGAGCGGCTGTTCCTCTGGATCGACCGAGCCCGCGCTCGTGAACGCGACCGTCAGCGGCGAAGGCCCGAATGTACGGTCGGCGGCGGCGACGGCGACAGGCGGCAGGTTCTCCGGGACATACCGGATGCGTCGGATGCCCGATTCGTTCGGCTCGTACTGGTCGTTGAAGCCGATGTCGATGTAATAGAGCGCGCCGTCAGGCCCCTCGATCAGCTTGACCGGGTCGCCGAGGGGCCCGTCGGGCGCCCCATCGGGCGGGTCGAACGGCATCACGCTCAGCACGTTGCCCTGGCTGTCAAGCACGAGCCGCTTGATCCAGTTCTGCACGTAGTCGGCGAAGAAGTAACTCCCCTGGTACTCGTTCGGGAACTGGCTCCCTCGATAGACGAATCCGCCGGTGATCGACGCATCGCGTCCGTTGTGCGGATACGAGTAGATCGGGCTCGTCACGCCATCGATCGGACATGGTCCCTCGCACAGGGGCCACCCGTAGTTCGCTCCCGGCGCACCCAGGTTCACCTCCTCGAACGCCGTGTTCGGGTCGTTCCCGCCGACATCGGCGATGAACATACGACCGGTGACACGGTCGAACGAGACGCGGAACGGATTCCGCAGGCCGAGCGCCCAGATCGCATCCTTGTGAGGTCCCGCGCCGTCGTAGAACGGGTTGTCCGTCGGGACGCTCCCGTCGCGGTTCAGGCGCAGGATCTTCCCGTGATAGCTGTCCAGGCGCTGCGCGTTCTCAGCATCGAAGAAGTGATCCCCGACCGAGATGTAGAGCTTACCGTCGGGGCCGAATACGACGGTACCGCCATGGTGGGCCGGGCTCGCGCTGACGTCATCCTGCCAGATCACGACCTCACTGCTCAGGAGGGCGACGTTGCCGTTCATCGTGAAGCGGGAGACCCGGTCCCGGCTGTCCTGTGCCGGGAAGGTCTTCGTGTAGAAGACATAGATGTACCCGTTCTGAGCGAAGTCGGGGTCGATCTCGATGTCGACCAGGCCCTGCTCGTCAACGAGGCCGTCGGCGTCGATCTGGAGGACGGGAGTCGGATCGGCCTGATTTGCGCCCGGCTGCACCACGAGGATCGTCTCGCCAAACGTTCCGACGAGCAGGCGCCCGTCCGGCAAGAACTTGATCGTCGTGGCATCGGCGATTCCCGGCACCACGACTTCGTTGACGAACGCAGGGTTCGAGGTCGTGACCACTACGGGCTCCGAGGACATCTGGTTGCCGGCGGCGTCCCGCGCTATCGCGGTGACAATGTGAGGGCCATTGCCCAAGACCGTGGTGTTCCAGTTAATGGAGTACGGAGGCGTCGAGTCCATGCCCAGGCTGACGCCGTCCACCAGGAACTCGACGCCCACGACACCGACGTTGTCCGAGGCCGTGGCGGAGATCGTGGTCACCTGAGACAGCGTCGCGCCCGCGCCGGGAGCGGTGAGTGCCGTGGCTGGCGGCGTCGGGTCGGGCGCCTGCGGCGTGACAGGCGTGGTCATGTCGCTCTGGATCTCGGCGACGCTGAGCGCCCGGTTGTAGATCCGCACCTCGTCGATCCTTCCCTGGAAGAACTGACCGAAGATGTTGTCCCCGCCGATCTGCAAGGGGTTGGCCGACGTTGAGATGGCCGCGGTTCGCGCCAGGCTCGAGACCTGGACCCCGCTCACGTACTGGCGCAGCGTCGTCCGGTCGTACGTCACGGCCAGGTGCGTCCACGTGTTCGCCGCCAGGGGCGCCGTGCCGTAGGTCGTCCCGAACGTCCCACCGGCCGCCGGTAGCCTGCCGTTATTCGAGGTCCCTTCGAGGTAGTAGTTATCGTTCCCTTTGTAGATCACATCGCGCCATGCACTGGTCACCGTCAACGGGTTCACCCACGCCTCCAGCGTCATCCCGTTCGTCAGGCGCAGTGACGGGGAGTCGTTGATCGTCACCTGCCCGTTCGCCCCGTCGAACACCAGGGCGTTACCGAACCGGCCCTGCGTCGTCCAGATCACCCCGCCGCTGAGCGTGCCCGTGTTGTTGTTGCCCGAGACGTCGGCGACGAAGCTGCCCGAGCCCTCGTTGAAGCCGTAGGCCGCCACCAACCCCGGGGGCTGGATGGTCCAGCTGAAGCTCGCGGGTGTCTGGTCAACGTTGCCCGCGGGATCAATCGCGCGCACCTGGAAAGCGTGGCTACCGGCAGCGAGTGAGATGTAGCCCTGGGGACTGAGGCACGCAGCGAACGCGCTGCCGTCGAGCTGGCATTCGAAGGTGCTCGCCGCCTCACTGGCCGTGAAGCTGAAGCTGGCGGTGGGGCTGTTGGTCACGGCAACAGGCGTCGCCGTAAGGGTGGTATCGGGCCATGAGGCGTTGACGGTGAGGGTGGCGGTGGCGGTGTTGCCGGCGGCATCGCTGGCCCTGACGATCAGCACGTTCACCCCGGTGTGGAGCGGGATGTCCGGTGCGGCCCAGCTCGTCGTTCCTGCGGCGGTGCCGGAGCCCCCCGCGCTGTTGACCCAGGAGATCTCCATCACGCCGACGTTGTCGGCGGCGGTGCCGCCAAGGGTCAGCGGACTGGTGTTGGTGAGGTAAGTGGGACCCGAGGTCGGCGTGGAGATTGCGATCGTCGGGGCCGCGGTGTCGGGCGGGCCCAGCGCCTCGAGCATGAGCACCCAATCCTGATCGCCGTCAGCGTTATTCCCGGGGGTTGTGAAGTTGAGCAAGCCGGAATTCGCAAGTGGCGAGCCAGGGATCGTGGCGAAGGTTCCGGAGGTCGGGTCGTACCAGCGGGCGGTGACGGGCCCCGTCAGCTGACTCATGTTGACGGTGATCGTCCTTGCCGTGGGCACGTAGGCTATCGCCAGCGTCCCATTGGGGGTCCGCGCCGCCGTGACGTAGTTGTCGTCGCCGAAGGTGCCCAGGCCTGCGGTGACGACGGCGTGGGTCTGATCGGGCACGAGGTCGTACCATCGGCGCGGCGCGAACAGGGCCATGAGATACGCCATCTGCGCGGCGCCGGGGGTATCGAGCCGGGTTTTCCAGCCATCGATGAACTGCCAAGTATAGTGGTTGCCGTAGAGTTGGCCGGTAGCGCCGCTCAGGAGCGACCAGTATTCCTGACGGCGCAGGACTCGAGGGATCCCCGGGGCCCCGATGTTCTCGAATTCATAGCTGGCCTCGACCATGAAGACGGGCAGGAAATTGTGGCGGTTGTAGTCAGTGAGAACTTGCTCATAGGTGGGGAAGTAGGTGTAGGACGCATTGAGCTGAATGAGCGGCGCCCAGCTCGGGTCGTCCAGAGAGCCACTGACGAAAAAGTCGAGCTCCACGGTGTGGATGTGACGCGTGTCGAAGTCCTGGATGCCTAGAGCGACGGCCCGCACGAGGACATCGTCGCCCGCATTCGACCAGGTTTGAAAGTCGTTGCCGTGCATCCAGAGGATGTTGTCGAAGTTCTTGTAGCGCTGGCCCAGGTACTGGCCGAAGGCGCGGGCCTTGGCGGGGCCGTTGCTCTGCAGAACGTCAAGCCAACCGCCCGTCTCGATCGGATCGAGGATCACGAGGAAGCCGTACGAGGCCGCGAGCTGCAGGATGCGATCGGCGCGCGCGAAGTATGCTTCGTTGGGGGTGGACAGGTCGTTGGTGACGGTGAACGGATCGATGCCATCGAAGGTGCTGCCGTCGGTGTGGCAGGAGGCATACCAATTGCATAGCAGATTGATCCAGACCGTGTTGAAGCCGTGGGCCTGGCGATCGGCGAAAAATAGCTCGGCGTCACCTTCGCTGAGCTTGCCAATCATCGCCTGGGGCGATTCGCCAGCGATGAGGAAGGGGACCCCGTTCTGGTCCACAAGATAGCGGCCGGTTGGGCCGACTCTGACGGGATAGACCGGGGCCGCACTGAGGGGGCCCGCCACCGCCAAGGGTGCCACAAGCAGCAGGATCGCCAACGATATTCGGCAGAGAGCTGCACAGTGGATCAGCGGGTGGCTCAAGAAGATCTTAAACGGCAATTCAGCTGCCAAACGAGAGATACAAGTAAAACCGCTTTAGCTGTTGCTAGTTAGAGCTGAGGTAGGGCCTGAGACGAGCTGGAAGATTCCTGCATAAGAGGAAACTCGGTTTCACATAGTAGGGTGCCGCCCCGTCAGTCGAAGTTAATGGGGTATCCGAATTGGAGGCCGAATCGGACCAGGTTTTGATCCACATCGAGCTGGTTAGCTGACGATCCGATCTGGTTAGCTGACGATCCGCCGGTGCGCTGGCGCAAAAAGTTATACCCAGCAAAAATGGTCGTGAATCGAGCGATCTGATAACTGGCCGAGAGCCCGAGGGCGAACGTCGTGATGTCGCCTTGTGTTCCCTGTTGGGGGCCTATGGGTTCCGAGGAGCTGTACACGGGATTGAATACGATGAGCAGGCCTCGCTGCAGACTTGAGATAGTGAGCGTGCCTGAGGCGGTCTGAGTGTCGTTCGACCCGCCGAACCCGCCAGCGACGGTCACACCTCTGGTGTATAGCAGACTCGCCGAGCCGAATGGAAGCACCTGAGCCAGACTCGCGGTTCCGCCGGGGTTCACTGTCGTGTCTCCGCCGGCCGTCGTGATATCGGGACCACCATAAACGGAGGCCGTGAGCGTTCTTGTCAGTTGGTAGCTGATGCCGACTCTAGGGCTGTGAGTCTTAGAATCTTCCTGTCCTTGACCGCTCAAATCCTGTCCTTGACCCCTCAAATCCAGGTACGTGAAGCCATATCCGATGCTGCCCGAGAGGCGGGGCGTGAAGGCATGCGTGAGAAGGGTCTCGAGCCCGTAGGTGTCGGAGTCGGTGCCGTTAGCGGTGCTGCCGCTACCGGTGCCGCTACCGGTGCCGCTACCTGTACCCAGAAAGCGCAGTGCGTAGTAGTTCGCGCTGACACTCAGCGAGTTGCGGGCCGTCATCTGCCACGCGATCCTGGAGGTGAAGTTGTTACTCCACGATTCCTGCCGACCGGTCGAAATGGCCTGTTGCGAAGAGAGGCTAGTGTCACGATTGTAAACGAACGAGTCGGTCCCACTCAACGTCAGTGCCGGCGTCAGCCGGTAGAGACCGTTAGCCACGAAGTTCTGGCGATTGAAGAAATTACTGAGGCTGCTATCCCGCGCATACAGGTCCGCGCCGAACGAGTAGCCGGCTCTCAACTCGTAGCCGGGGCGGTTGATGTCCAAGGTGATGGCCGGACTGAAGGTCGTGATGAAATCCCATTGCCGGTTCTGATTGTCGGAGAAAACATTGTCGTTGTACGTTTCGGAAACAGCGATCGAAGGCGTCAGCGTCATCGGCCCCTGCTGGGCTCGAGGTGCGAGAAGGCCCAGGAGCTCGAGAGGGTAGCTCGCCAGTGGCGGGGCCGAGATGGGGGGGATCGCATCGGTTTCAGCGGTCCGGGCTGGAGACTGAGCGCCGGTGCCGCGCGACGGAGCGTCCTGGCCCCACGCTTGGGCCGCCATCAGATTGAGGACAATCCCTGAACAGAAGACAATCTCGAGGACCAGACGCCGCCGCTTCCGATGCCTACCGGCCCGCATCCGCGCCATGAGGCTATTTTACAGAATGGACCGCAGCCACCCCAACGCTTTATAGTGGCCGTCACTCGAGCGGACGGGAGGTGTGTCGAGCCGCGTGCGACCTATCGCGAGACCGCGGCTAGTGAACCGAGGCCGGTGCTCCTCCGACAACAAGCCGGTGAACCGCCTCGGCGAGCTGGCGGATGTTCCCCGGCCATGGGTGCGACTGGAACGCGGCAAGGACGTCAGGGCAGAGCTGGACGTTCCGTCGATACCGGCGGTTCAACTGCTCGAGAAAGAATGACGCAAGGACTGGAATTTCGTCGGGCCGCTCCCTCAGCGGGGGAATCCAGAGCTCGATTGCGTTGAGACGGTGGAGTCCCGACCAGAGGACGTCGTCGTGGGGCGCCGCGCCGTGCACGGTCGACGCGATGAGCCGCACGTCGACGCCGATCGTCCTGGGGTCGCCCATCCGCGAGACCGCTCCTGTTCGCAGCACATCCACAAGCTTGGGGACCAGGGCGCGCGGGAGAGCCCCGATCTCGTCCAGGTAGAGGGTCCCGCGGTTCGCAAACTCGAAGCTTCCGGGTCGCCGACGGCTCACCAGCGGTGCGGATTCCTTCTCGTGGCCGAACAGCTCCGTCTCGTGGCGGTCAGTTGGTTGCGCCGCGCAATTCACCTTGATGAAGGGCTGAGACCCTCGAGCGGAGGCGTCATGAATGAGGCGAGCCAGGGTGTCTTTGCCGACGCCCGGTTCGCCCCGGATTAGCAGCGGTACTCGAGGATCGGCGCGTTTCCCTATCGCCAGGAGGTCAACGATCCGCGCAGTTGCAACGACGTGTGGCGCGCATTCGCCCGGTGCGCTTTGAGCGAACATCGCATCTCCCTCCTACTGAGGGCCGCGAGCCGGCCAACCACCACCCTCACCGACAGCTGCGAAGCCTATGCAATCCCTAAGTTCCCGTCAACAGCAATTTTTTCGCACCCCTACGCGATTTCCCCGCACGAACACGAGCGTTTTAAACATCTTGGCGCGCGAGCGCGCGTCAGACGGTCCGATTCGCCTGCTGTGGACACCGGTGGAAATGTGGATGGCCAGGCGGCGTCCCTGTGCCCACAGACGCGGCATTTGCACAGGACACGCTGCTCCGTTGCAACTCCCACCAAGGGGCGTCACCGGCGGGAGTTGGACACGCTTTTTCACATCGAAGCCATCGTGACGGCACCCGCAACTCTGATCTAGGCGCCACTCCAGGGATTTCCGGAACATGTAAGCAATTTCATCATGGGTCCCGAATTACCCACTCCGAGGCTGGCCTATGCAGCCGGTTACACAACTTCCGAAAAAAGTTTCTGTGAAAAATCGGTAGCATCCGACGCGCGTGCTCCCCGAACTATTTCTGGTACAGCATTTGCCCTCTCCTTGGCCCGCCTTGCGGCGCAATGACGACGACGCGAAACACCAAGAGACGACGCGAAAACCAATGACTGAGCGAAGAGCACTCGTAGTCGAAGTCGACGCGGCTACACAACTCGGTCTCCTCGGCTTTCTGCGGGCCCGGGGCTACCAGTGCGTCGCCGTGTCGTCGGCGGACGGAGCGGCTGAAGCGTTGGCCGACGGCGCCTTCAACTTCACGCTGGTCGACCTGAGCGGCAACGGAACGGATGCCGCCGAGCTCATGGAGTGTCTGAAGCTGCGGGGCCGAAACTCAGGCCCCATAATCGCGGTTTCCAACCGCCGTGACGATGGACTGGCCACAGCGCCGATCGAGGTGGAGGCTATGCTACACAAGCCGTTGAGTCTCGACGAGCTCCAGCAGGCGATCGACAAGCTTGTCCGCCCCCAGGCCGAGGCGCTCGGGCCGGCGCCCGAGCAGCTCGGCGGACGAATTCGACGCGAGATGGATCTCTGGAGCAGCCCCAGGATGTTGGAGGCGCGCCAGATCATCCGCGAGGCGGCCCGGGTCGACGTCACCGTCCTCGTCACCGGCGAGACCGGCACCGGCAAGGAGCTGGTCGCGCGTGCAATCCACCATTTCTCCTCCCGACGGGCCGGGCCGTTCGTCAAGGTCAACTGCGCCGCGATGCCGCGCGAGCTCCTAGAGAGCGAGCTGTTCGGATACGAGCGCGGCGCCTTCACCGGCGCCCACAAGCTCAAGATCGGCAAGTTCGAGGCGGCGCACCGGGGGACCATCTTCCTCGACGAGATCGGCGATCTCCACCCGGCGCTCCAGGCCAAGCTGCTGCACGTTCTCCAGGATGGCGAGTTCTCACGCATCGGTGGGAAATCGACGCTGAGCGTCGACGTCCGGGTCCTCGCAGCCACGAATCAGGACCTGGAGCGGGCGGTTGCCGAAGGGCGATTCCGTGAAGATCTCTACTACCGCCTCAACGTCATCAACGTGTTGGTCCCGCCGCTGCGCGAGCGCGCCAGCGAGATTCCGCTCCTGGCCAGTTACTTCGTCGAGCGCTACGCGAAGTTGTACCGCCGTGACGGGTTCTCCATTCCGCTGTCGGTGGTTGAGCGCCTCACGCGTCACCGCTATCCGGGAAACGTTCGCGAGCTCGAGAATCTGATCAAGCGCATGATCGTTCTCGACGATCCGTTGCTGATCAGGATCCCCCTTTCCGACGCCGGCGCCAACGGCGGGCGGTCCCTCGCGCCGTCGCTCGCGACGCTGGAGCCCGCGCTCGCCGCTCAGGAGCCGTCCCTCAAGGAGATCTCCCGGCGGGCATCGCAGGCCGCCGAGCGCGAGGCGATTTCCAAGATGCTCGAACAGACGGGCTGGAATCGGGTCCGGGCGGCCCGGGCGTTGCGGATCAGCTATCGAGCTCTGCTTTACAAGATCAAGCAGGGCGGGCTCGACGTGGAGCGAGCAGCGGCGCGCTCGGCCCTATGAGGCACCCTGTGGTGAAACGCCGCGTGATCTCCCTGTTCGTTGCCGCCGCGCTCGCCCTCGTGGGCCTGATCGTGCCCGTCCCCGTCGGCTCTCAAGCGCCGGCGGCCACGCCCACGGACCGGAATGCGAGCCAGACGACCGCGCCGGAGACGTACCGGATCGGCGCCGAGGACATGCTGCTGGTCTCCGTGTGGAAGAACGAGACGCTGAGCCGGACGGTGCCCGTCCGGCCTGACGGCAAGATCTCGCTCCCGCTCATCAACGACGTGCAGGCCGCCGGCCTCACCCCGCTCGAGCTCCGCGAGGTTCTGACACGAAAGCTCGCCGACTACATTCCGAGCCCGGAAGTCTCGGTCATCGTGTCGGACATTCGCAGCGTCAAGGTGTCGGTCATCGGCGAAGTCGCCCGCCCGAATCGCTACGAGCTGAAGAGCTCGGCGACCGTGCTCGACCTCCTTGCTCTGGCCGGTGGGTTCACGCAGTTCGCGTCGCGCGCGAAGATCGTCATTCTCCGCCCCGACGGGGGAGCGATGAAGCGGATCCCCTTCAACTACAACAAGGTCTCCGCGGCGGAGCAAGACAACTTCTACGTCCGCAACGGCGACGTCGTCCTGGTGCCGTAAGCGATGAGAGATGTCGGGAGCGACAAGCCGATGACCGACGAGGCGCGGAGACAGTCAGGGCTGGACGGGCTGCTGGCCATCTGGAGCCGCCGGAAGTGGCTCGCGATCCTCGTATTCGTTGGGCCGATGGCGGCCGGCATGGGCCTGGCCGCCTTCCTGCCGAACATGTACCGGTCCACCGCCACCGTGCTCGTGGATCGCCAGCAGGTCCCCGAGGCCTTCGTGCGATCGACGGTCACCAGCGCGCTCGAGACCCGGCTGCACACGATCAGCCAGGAAGTCTTGAGCCGTTCGCGGCTGGAAGAATTGATCAATCGCTTCGGGCTCTACGTCGATCTCCGCAAGCACGCGCCGCTCGAGGACGTCATCGGTCGCATGCGCAAGGACATAAAGCTCGAGCTCAAGAGCGCGGAGTTGCGAGGCCTGCGTGAGGCCACGGTGGCGTTCACGATCAGCTATCAGGGGGGCGACCCGACCACGGTTTCAGTCGTCACGAACACCCTCGCGTCCTTCTACATCGAGGAGAACGTGAGGGCGCGTGAGCGTCAGGCGACCGGGACTGCAGAGTTCCTGCAGGTCCAGCTCGGCCAGACGAAGAGCCGGCTGGACGAGCAGGAGCAGCGAGTGAGCGGATTCAAGCGCCGTCACCTGGGCGAGCTTCCCCAGCAGATGGAACCCAACCTCGCCCAACTCGACCGACTGCATGCCCAGCTCAGGCAGAACTCCGACAACCAGACCCGCGCCAAGGATCGGCAGCAGGCGCTGACGGGTCAGCTCGCGGACGCCGAGTCGATGCTCTCTTCGTACGGCGCCGCGTCGCCGACGCCCGGCGCGCCGCTCCTGCCGATCGGGTCGCCCGAGGTCCAGGAAGCGGCCCGCCTGGCCCAGAAGCTGGCCCAGAAGAAAGAGGAGCTGGCGAAGCTCCTCACCCAGTACACGGTAAAGCATCCTGATGTCGGCCAGGTGCAGACGGAAATCAAGGCCCTCGAGCGTGAGCTCGCCGATGCCAAGGCCGAGGAACCCCAGCCCAAACCGAGCAGCCCGACGGCGACGCCGGCGCCGGCCCTTCCGTCAGCGACTCCGATGATGCCCTACATGCTCCGGCTCAAGGAGGCTCTCAGCGAGGTGCAGACGGACCTCAAGATCCTCAAGGCGGAGGAAGCCCGGCTCCGGGACGGAATCGCGGTCTATCAGGCGAGGGTCGAGAACGTGCCGCGGCGGGAACAGGAGTTCAGGGAGCTCTCGCGTGACTACGAAAGCACGCGCGAGCTCTACGGCTCGCTGCTGAAGCGCTTTGAGGAGGCCCAGATCGCCGAGAGCATGGAGCAGGGTCAAAAGGGGGAACAGTTCCGAGTGCTCGAACCGGGCGTTCCAAACCAGCAGCCGGCCGCGCCCAACCGCGCCCGGCTCCTCCTCACGGCGCTGGCAGCGGCGCTCGGCCTGGCGGTTGGCGTCGTGCTGTTGGCCGAACACATCGACACCTCGTTCCACGCGGTCGACGAGCTTCGCGCATTCAGCAATGTGCCGGTGCTGGTCAGTATTCCGCGGATCGTGACTCGAGCCGATCTCCGCCGCCAGTGGTGGCGCCTGCGGCTCGGCGCCACCGCGGCCCTCGCCGGTGTCGTCGTGATCGTCGGTGCCACCTATTTCATTGCCCACGGGAACGAGCGCCTGATTTTGCTCCTGACGCGTTTGGCGTCTTGAGGGATACGACATGTATCTGCCGTTCTACGGACTGACCGAGAAGCCGTTCAACGCGACCCCGGACCCCAAGTTCCTGTACATGAGCCCGGGGCACCGGGAGGCGCTCGCACAGCTCGTGTACGGCACGCAGGAGCGGAAAGGCTTCATCGTCCTGACCGGCAAGGTGGGCACGGGCAAGACCACCCTCCTCCACGCGCTCTGCCAGCGCCTGAACGGACAGAGTGCGGTCGCCTTCGTGGTCAACTCCGCGCTGCCGTTCGACGAGCTCCTCGAGTATGTCCTGGAGGACCTCGGAGTCACCACGACTGGGGACTCGCGCGCACAGCGGCTCATCGCGTTGAACAACTTCCTCATCGAGCGTGAGCGAGCCGGGCAGAACACCGTCCTCATCGTCGACGAGGCGCAGAACCTCGACGCCACGACGCTGGAGCAGATCCGCCTGCTCTCGAACTTCGAGACCCCGACCACGAAGCTGCTGCAGATCCTGCTGGTGGGGCAGCCGGAGCTCAAGGCCCGGCTCAATCTTCCCGAGCTCCGGCAGCTCAAGCAGCGCGTCGGTTTGCGCTGCCAGATTCCGTCGCTGACCCTGGAAGAGACCCGGGCCTACATCCGGACTCGGCTCCGCATCGCGGGCGCACGCGATCTCGGGCTGTTCGCCGACTCGGCGGTGGCTCGGATCTCGGCGTACTCAGGGGGGATCCCGAGGCTCATCAACACCGTCTGTGATCACTGCCTTCTCTTCGGCTATGCCGACCAGAAGCGCCGGATCGATCGGCACGTCGTCAACCACGCGATCGACTACCTGGAAGAAGGCACGCGACCGCAGCGCACGGGGAAGGCGCTGACCGACGCGCGGGCGCGGCTCATGCGGTGGAGCGTCGCGACCCTCGTGGTGACCGTCGTGGGCGCCGTCGCGGCGCTCGCCATCAAATCCAACGCAGCCACGCTGGGCCTCGTCCAGTCCGTGCGCCAGCTCCTGATCCCATGAGCACCTTCTTCAAGGCCCTCGAGCGAGCCGAGCAGGAACGGGCCCTTCGCCACCCGGCTCCGCCGTCGGCGCTGCCGAGTGAGCCGGTCGCCGCCGCCGCTCCCGTTGCCGCCCTCGCCCCGGCCCCGGTGCCCGCTTCAGCTCCGGCGCCGTCTCCTGACGTCGTCCCGGCGCGGGCGCCCGGGGCGGTCTTCATCAAGCCGCCGCTGGAAGTCGCCCCGCCGATCAAGGGGCGCGCCGCCGAGATCGAAGAGCACCTGGTGAGCCTCCTCGCCCCGACGTCGTTCGAAGCCGAGCAGTATCGGGCGCTCCGCCACATGATCGAACAGCTCCACCGGACGGCCGGCTTCTCGGTCATCGCGATCTCGAGCCCGGACGCCGGCGACGGCAAGACGACGACGGCCATCAACCTGGCGGGCACGCTCGCCCAGGCGGCCGACGCGCGCGTGCTCATCGTCGACGCGGATCTGCGCGGCGCGAACCTCGCCGTGGATCTCGGGCTCGACGAGCATGCGGCCCCGGGCCTCGTGGACGCCATCCTGGACACGCGGCTGACGCTGGAGGCCGCCGTGCAGACGCTTTCGCATCTCAACCTGTCGGCCATCGCCGCCGGACGCCGTCCGTCCGCGCCTTACGAGGTGCTGAAGTCGCCTCGCGTCGGGGAGCTCCTGGCCGAGGCGCGCCGGAAGTACGACTACGTCATCGTCGACACGCCGCCGCTGGTGTCGGTCCCGGACAGTCGAGTGATCGAGAAATGGGTCGACGGATTTCTGATCGTGGTCGCAGCCCACCGGACGCCGCGACGGCTCCTCGAGGAGGCGCTGAACCTCCTGGACCCGGCCAAGATCATGGGGATGGTCTTCAACGCCGACGATCGTCACATCTCGAGGGACTCGTACAGCGTGAGGCGGCAGCGCGTCGTCCGCAGCAGCACTCGCAGGAGACAAACCGCCCCGGACGAGTAACGCCGGTCACGCGCGGTCCTGTGACCGGGGGCGGTACGGCGCGGCCGGAAGCATCGGTCGCGAGACAGAGGCAGTCGTGTGTTGGTCCCGCACCGAAGAGAGAGGCGGAGACCAAAGGGGGCGAAGCCTTGCTAGAGACCGGTCGAGAGTCGATGACCCCACCCTGGCGTGTCCTGTGGACGCGCAGCAACTGCGAGCAGCGGGTCTGCGACCAGCTCGCGGTGAAGGGCTTCGACCTGTTCTTGCCCACCGTCGAGGCGTGGGCGAGACGTGGCGGCGTGCGGCGCCGTGAGCGCGCGCCCCTGTTCCGCGGCTACCTCTTCCTCCGCCACGCCGTGGACAAGGCCAGCTATCTCGAAGTCTGCCGGGCCCGCGGCCTCGTCCGGGTGCTCGGGGAGCGCTGGGACCAGCTCGAGATCGTTCCCGACGCGCAGATCCACGCCATTCAAAAGCTCGTCCGCTCCGACCTGCCGATCTTCGCCCATCCCTATCTCCGTGAAGGGCAGCGGGTGCGGATCACCGATGGGCCGCTGGCCAACGTGGAAGGCATCCTGGTCCGCGGCAATCCCAAGAAGGGTCTCCTGGTGGTGTCGGTCGATTTGCTCCAGCGGAGCGTCGCCGTCCACCTGGACTGCACGCAGCTCGAGGCCGCGTAAGGCGATACGGCGATGTGTGGAATCGTCGGATACGTCGGCCACCACGATGCGGTTTCGTTCATCGTTCCGGGCCTTCGTCGGCTGGAGTACCGCGGCTATGACTCGGCGGGGATCGCGACGATCTCCGAGGGCTCGCTCGACGTCAGGAAAACGGCCGGCAAGATCGCCGATCTCGAGGCCTTGATCGCGTTCGACCGGCCGACCGGCGCCCTGGGCATCGGCCACACGCGCTGGGCGACCCACGGCCGCCCGTCGGACGCCAACGCCCATCCACACATGGATTGCCAGTCCACCGTCGCCGTCGTGCACAACGGGATCATCGAGAACTACCGCGAGCTGCGAAAGACACTGGCGGCGGACGGGCATCGGTTTCGTTCCCAGACCGACACCGAAGTGATCGCCCACCTCATCGAGCGCTATCGCGCCGGTGACCTGGCCGACGCGGCCCTCCGGGCCGCGCGTGACCTCCAGGGCGCGTACGCCGTCGCCTGCGTCGCGGCCGATGCTCCGACGACGCTGGTCGCTTTCCGGCGTGGGAGCTCACCGCTCGTCGTGGGATACGGCCGGGGAGAGATGTTCGTCGCGTCGGACGTTCCGGCCTTGCTTGGCAAGACGAGCGAGATCCTGGTCCTCGACGACGGGGAGCTTGCGGTGCTGACCCCCGACGGCATCTCCGTGCGCACGCTGGCCGGGGTCCCGGTCCGGCGGTCCCCGCTCACCGTCGACGGAGACGGCGAGGCGGCCGAGAAGTCAGGGTATCCCCACTTCATGCTCAAAGAGATCTTCGAGCAGCCCGAGGCCGTTCGAAACACGATGCGCGAGCGCGTGGACACCGAAGCGCCAGACATCCGGATTCCGGAGCTGGGGCTGAAGGATCGAGAGCTCGCAGGTCTCAATCGGCTGTGCTTCGTGGCGTGCGGCACCTCGTGGCACGCCGCGCTGGTCGGCAAATACCTCGTCGAAGAGTTCGCACGGCTGCCGGTCGAAGTCGACATCGCCTCGGAGTTCCGTTATCGCAGGCCGGTCGTCGACGGCCGCGTCCTCACGGTCCCCATCTCCCAGTCCGGAGAGACCGCGGACACGCTCGCGGCGCTGCAGGAAGCCATGGGCCAGGGCTCGCGAGCCGTGGCCATCTGCAACGTGGTCGGCAGCTCGCTGGCGCGCGAATCCGACGGAGTGGTCTACACCCGGGCCGGCATCGAGATCGGCGTCGCGTCGACGAAGGCCTTCACCGCCCAGCTGGTGGCCGTCACGCTCCTGGCACTCAAGCTCGGCCTCGCGAGAGGCTTCGCCGATCCGGCGCTCGTGCGGCAAGTGGTCAAGGGGCTCGCGGAGCTGCCGGATCTTCTGTCGGTGGTGCTCGAGCAGAGTGACGCGATTCGACGAGTCGCGGAGCGCCTCGTCGATCGCGATCACTTCCTCTATCTGGGCCGCGGGCTCAACTTTCCCCTGGCCCTGGAGGGCGCACTCAAGCTCAAGGAGATTTCCTATATCCACGCCGAGGGGCACGCGGCCGGCGAGATGAAGCACGGTCCCATCGCCCTCGTCGATCGGCATCTGCCGGTCGTCGCCATCGTCCCGAGAGGATCGACCTACGAGAAGATGACCAGCAACATCGAGGAAATCAAGGCGCGCGACGGCGAAGTCATCGCGGTGGCGACGGCGGGGGACGACAAGATTGAGAGCAAGGCGGATCTCGTGATCCCAATTCCGCCGAGTCTGGAGTGGCTCCAACCCCTCCTGGTCGCCGTCCCCCTTCAACTCCTCGCGTACCACTTGGGAGTGCTGCGTGGCTGTAACGTGGACCAGCCCCGAAACCTCGCCAAGAGCGTGACCGTCGAGTGACGAGGCCCGGCTGATCGTGGGCACCCGGCACCGCATTCCGGAAATTGCCGGCACGTCTGATCAAGCTCTGATTCGGCTCAGCCTCCAAAACTGTGAAAAATGCTGCTGGCTGTAGGTAGAGAGCTTCATCATTTGAGTCGTCCTCTACCCGGGTCCCGTGATCTCGTGCGACCCCCCTATTTCCAATCCCCTGACACGCAAAGGATTCCAATGAGACTGGGTAGTTCCATGACATGGCATTTGTCTTGCCTTAATCAACCGCGACTATGGGTTTCTCCGAGGTGAAGTCCGTGTTCTCGAACTCCTCAGGGAACGGGCTGGCGAGCGAGCAAGGGCTTCTGCCGGAGACAATGTTCCTTCGAGCGCTTCGCCTGGAGCGCAAGAGGGCCGAACGGTCTCGGAAACTCTTTGTGCTGATGTTGATCGACCGCGCGACCCCCTCGCAGAACGGCAACAACCCCTTGCATCGGGTGGTGCCCGCGGTTCTCGCCTCGATCCGAGAGACGGACACAGCCGGTTGGCACCAGGAGAACGCCGTTCTCGGGGTCATCTTTGCGGAGGTGGGGGCCGCCGAGAAGAAGTCCATTCCCGATGTCCTTCGCGCCAAGGTGGTCGGCGTTCTGCAGTCCATTCTGCGCACTGATGAACTCGCCCGGATTCGCATCACGTTTCACTGTTTTCCGGAGGACTGGGGACAGAATGAAACCGGGCTTCCGATCGAGAAACTCTATCCGGATCTCGTGCAGCGCGACGAATCGAAGAAAGTGCCCCGTGCGATCAAGCGCGCCATCGATATCCTCGGCAGCTCGACCGCATTGATCCTTCTCTCGCCGATTCTGTTGGTCGTCGCACTCGCGATCAAAGTGTCCTCACGCGGGCCCATCCTGTTTCGCCAGAAGAGAATTGGTCAGTATGGGGTTCCCTTCACCTGCCTGAAGTTCCGCTCCATGAAGACCGGAAATGATCCACGGATTCACATGGAATACGTCCAACGATTCATCGCGGGAAACGCCGGTCAGGGCGCCGCCGGAACGAATGGCACGGTCTACAAAATCACCAAAGACCCTCGGCTGACGAGCGTCGGGCGACTCTTGAGAAAGACCAGCCTGGACGAGCTCCCGCAGTTTCTCAACGTATTGCGGGGTGACATGTCGATGGTCGGCCCACGGCCCCCGATCCCCTACGAGCTCGAGGCCTACGACATCTGGCACCGGAGGCGCTTACTGGAAGTGAAGCCAGGAGTCACCGGGCTGTGGCAGGTGAACGGGCGAAGCCGGCTTCCATTCGACGATATGGTCCGGCTCGATCTCAAGTATGCGACGACGTGGTCGCTCTGGCTCGATCTCAAGATCCTTCTCCGCACTCCGCAGGCGGTGTGTTCGGGGAATGGTGCGTACTAGCTCGTGGACGTCAACCATCACACACCACTAATTTAGGTGGACACACTATGATGCGCATCGGCGTGGTCGGCTACGGTTACTGGGGTCCGAACATCGTCCGAAACCTCCGTGGCCTCGAAGGCTGCAAGGTGGCGGCGGTCTGCGATCAGAGCCCTGCGGCGCTCAAGCGCATCAAGCAGGCCTATCCCGACCTGGCCGTCACGACGCAATCTTCCGAGTTGCTGACATCCACGGAGATCGATGCCATCGCGGTGGTGACGCCCGTCTGCACACACTTCGAATTGGCGAAAGCCGCTCTGGAGAACGGCAAGCACGTTTTCGTCGAGAAGCCCTTCACCTCCACCACCCGACAGGCGGAGGAGCTGATCGAGCTCGCGGACCGGAAGAATCTGAAGATCATGGTCGACCATACCTTCCTGTTCACCGGCGCGGTGCGCAAGATCCGCGAGCTCATCGATGAGGGCGTGCTCGGCGACCTCTACTACTACGACTCGACGCGGGTCAACTTGGGGCTCTTCCAGCACGACGTGAGCGTCGTCTGGGATCTGGCACCTCACGATCTCTCGATCATGAGCTTCCTGATCCCGCAGGAGCCCGAAGCGGTCGTGGCGACCGGTCAGGCGCACTTGAACGGGCTCGTGGACGTCGCATTCCTCACCGTCTACTTCCCGGGCAACACCATCGCACACATCAACGTCAACTGGCTCTCTCCGGTGAAGGTCAGGACGACCTTACTCGGAGGAGAAAAGAAGATGCTGGTCTGGAACGATCTGGAAGCCGACGAGAAGCTGAAGATCTACGACAAGGGTGCCGAGATGAGCAGCGGCCAGGGTCTCTATGAATTGATGGTGAGCTACCGCTCGGGCGACATGTGGGCGCCACGGGTCGAACAGACCGAAGCGCTGAAGGTCGAGCTCAGCCATTTCATGGACTGTGTGGCGAAGGATCAGACCCCCATCAACGACGGCGTGGCCGGCTTGCGCGTGGTCAAGCTGCTCGAGGCGGCTGACCGCTCGCTGGCGGAGCGAGGCCGGGCGGTCCGCGTATGAACGGGTTCCTGAGTATCGCGCCCGACGTGAAGTTGGGCGAGGGCGTGAAGCTGGCGGCCTTCATCAATCTTTACGGGTGCGAGATCGGCGAGAACACGAAGATCGGCGCCTTCGTCGAGGTGCAGAAGAACGCCCGGATCGGCAAGAACTGCAAGATCTCCAGTCACACGTTCGTCTGCGAAGGCGTGACGATCGAGGACAACGTCTTCGTGGGTCACGGTGTCATGTTCATCAACGATTCCTACCCGCGCGCCACCATGCCGAATGGGGCGCTGCAGACCGAGAAGGACTGGAAAGTCGAGCGGACGCTCGTGCGGCAAGGGGCATCCATCGGCTCTGGGGTAACCGTCCTTGCCAACGTGACGATCGGTGAGAATGCGCTGATCGGCGCCGGTAGCGTCGTGACGCGCGACGTGCCGGCCAACGCGATCGTCGCCGGGTCTCCGGCGCGCTTGTTACGGTTGATGGCGAACGACGATGCCGGCGTGGCGCGCTGAGCGCCGGCCAATCGATTCAGTCGCAGCGGTCCTCACGTTCGACCGAGACAGACGTGCTCAACTTCGAATTCGCCGGGCCAAGAGACAGGGGAATCAGAGTCCTCTGTGTGGGCGCTCACAGTGACGACATCGAAATCGGATGTGGCGGTACGATCCTCCGCCTGCTGGCGGAACACAGCGATGCGGAGGTCCACTGGGTAGTTCTCGGGTCGAGCGGCGCCCGAGACACGGAAGCGGCCGCGAGTTCCGAGAGATTCCTGGCGGGCGCGCGGAAGAAAGACGTCATCGTCGAGCACTTCAAGAACGGCTTCTTCCCCTACGTCGGCGAGGAGATCAAGGCGTTCTTCGAGAATCTGAAAGTTCGCATCACGCCCGACATCGTCTTTACGCACTACCGGGGCGATCTGCATCAGGACCATCGGCTGGTATCGGAACTGACGTGGAACACCTTCAGGGACCACCTGATCCTGGAATACGAGATCCTGAAGTACGATGGCGATCTGGGCGCCCCGAATCTGTTTGTGCATCTGGACGAAGCCACCTGTCAGCGGAAGATCAGTGTGCTCATGGAATGCTTCAAGACTCAGCATGACAAGGACTGGTTCACCCCGGATGCGTTCCTTTCGCTCATGAGAATTCGGGGCGTCGAGTCCAAGGCACCCGGGAAATACGCGGAAGGGTTCTACTGTCGGAAGGTTGTTCTGTAGGTCCACGGAGGACACCCAGAGACATGCGCATTCTGGTCACCGGCCACAAGGGTTATATCGGCACCGTGATGGTGCCCATGCTGCTCGGCGCCGGCCACGACGTGGTCGGGCTCGACAGCGATCTGTTTCGGCAGTGCACGTTCGGTCCGGGTATGCAGGACGTTCCGGAGCAGCGGCTCGACCTGCGGGACGCTCAGGTGAAGCAGCTGGAGGGGTTCGAGGCCGTCGTCCATCTGGGCGCGCTGTCGAACGATCCGCTCAGTGATCTCAACCCGGACATCACCTACGATATCAATCATATTGCGTCGGTTCGCCTCGCTCGGCTCGCCAAGGAAGCGGGCGTGGCCCGGTTCCTCTATTCGTCGTCCTGCAGCAGCTATGGCCAGGCCGGGGATGCCCTGGTCGACGAGACGGCGGCGCTCCACCCGATCACGGCCTACGCCATCTCGAAGGTGCGGGTCGAGCAGGATGTCGCAAAGCTGGCGGACGACCGATTCAGTCCCACGTTCCTCCGGAACGCGACCGCGTACGGCGTCTCGCCGCGCCTCAGATTCGATCTCGTGTTGAACAATCTCGTGGCCTGGGCCTACGCCCAGGGGCGGGTCCACATTAAGAGCGACGGCACGCCGTGGCGGCCCATCGTTCATATCGAGGACATCTCGCGGGCGTTCCTGGCGGTGCTGGCGGCGCCGCGCGAGGTGGTCCATGGTCAGGCGCTCAACGTGGGTCAGACCGAGGAGAATTACCGGATCCGCGAGCTCGCCGACATCGTCCAGGAGGTGGTCCCGGGCTCGCGTATCGAGTACGCGAAGGATGGGGGACCGGACCCACGCTGCTACCGGGTCGACTTCGGCAAGATCCGCCGCCTGCTCCCCGAGTTCAAGCCCCAGTGGAACGCCCGCCGCGGAGCGGAGGAGCTCTACGCAGCGTACCGCGAGGCCGGCCTCGTCCTCGACGATTGCGAAGGGCCGCGGTTCAAGCGGATCGATCACTTGAAGCACCTCATGGCGAGCGGTCGCGTGGACGCGACGCTCCGCTGGCGGACGACGTAGCAAAGGGGACCATTGTCATGATTTTCATCGAGACGAAGCTGAAGGGCGCCTTCATCCTCGACGTGGAGCGCCGCGAGGACAACCGGGGGTTCTTCGCCCGCGCCTTCTGCCAGCAAGAGTTCGCCGCGCACGGGCTCAAGCCGCTCATCGCTCAGGCCAACATCGCCTTCAACAAGAAGAAGGGCACGATGCGCGGGATGCACTTCCAGTTTCCGCCGGCTGCGGAATCCAAGCTGGTGCGGTGTACCCGGGGAGCCATCCTCGACATGATCGTCGACCTGCGCCCCGAGAGTCCCACGTACCTCGACCACGTGGCCGTCGAGCTCATTGCCGACGACCACCGGGCCCTCTACGTTCCCGAGCGCTTTGCGCACGGCTACCAGGTCCTCGAGGATGGGACGGAGACCAGCTATCAAGTGGGCGAGTTCTACACGCCGAGCACGGAGGGCGGGCTACGGTGCACCGACCCTCGCCTCGGTCTGCAGTGGCCGCTCCCCGTCACCGAGATCTCGCCGAAGGACGATGCCTGGAAGCTGCTCGACGAAGTCGAGCCCGAGCTCAAGCGGCGGATGACCGTTACGCTCCACGGGAGGACGTCATGATCATCGTCGACAATGCGCTCCGGGCTCGCGAGGAGCAGGGCCGACCCATTCGCGTCGGCATGATCGGCGCCGGCTTCATGGGCCAGGGCCTCACCAACCAGATCGTGAACAGTGTTCCCGGCATGCGCATGGCCGCCGTCTACAACCGGCGGCCCGAGCGGGCCTTCCAGGTCTACCGGTACGCGGGCCGCGACGATGTCGTGCCGGCCGCCACGCAGGGCGCGCTCGACGACGCCATTCGGCGCGGCGTGGCGGTCGTTGCCGAGGACCCGTTGACGATATGCCGCTCCAGTGAGATCGACGTCGTGATCGACGTGACGGGCTCGGTGGAGTTCGGGGCCCACGTCATCCTCGAGGCGTTCCGGTTCGGCAAGCCCGTGGTGCTGATGAACGCCGAGGTGGACTCCACGATTGGTCCCATCCTCCGGGTGTACGCGAAGAAGCACGGCGTCATCCTCTCGGCGTGCGATGGAGACGAGCCCGGCGTTCAGATGAACCTCTTTCGCTGGGTCAAGGGGCTGGGCCTCATCCCGCGCGTGATCGGAAACGTCAAAGGCCTCCAGGATCCGTACCGCAACCCGACGACGCAGCAGGGCTGGGCCGAGCGCTGGGGACAGAACGCGGCCATGGTGACCTCGTTCGCCGACGGTTCCAAGATCAGCTTCGAGCAGTCCATCGTGGCGAATGCGACCGGCTTCCGGGTGAAGTCTCGTGGGATGTCCCGTGGCCTCAAGTACGACGGCTCCATTCTGGAGATCCAGAAGCTCTATGACATCGACGAGCTCCGCGAGCTGGGCGGGATCGTCGACTATACGGTCGGTCCGTCACTCATCAAGGTATTTGTCCTGGCCGAGCACACTGATCCCAAGCAGCGCCACTATCTCAACCTATACAAGATGGGCGAGGGGCCGCTGTACCCGTTCTGGATCCCCTACCACCTCGTGCACTTCGAGACGCCGAATTCCATCGCCCGGGTCGTGCTGTTCGGCGACGAGCTTGCTCCGCCGCTCGGCGGGCCGGTGGTCGAGGTGTGCGCCGTCGCGAAGCGCGACCTCAAGGCCGGCGAGGTGCTCGACGAGTACGGGATGTACACGACCTACGGCGAGGCGGTGAACGCGGACGAGATGAGCGCTCAGCGGTACCTTCCCGAGGGCCTCGTGGAGGGCTGCGCGCTCAAGCACGACGTCGCGAAGGACCAGGCGCTCACCTACGACGACGTCGCGCTCCCGGTGGGGCGTCTGGCGGATCGGCTGCGGGCCGAGCAGTACCGTCACTTCCGGGGCGAGACCTGGCTCGAGGAGCGTCTGCGAGCGTTATCCGCCACCGGCGAGCCTCGCGATGACGCCGAGCTGGTCGCAGTGGCGAGAAGCTCAAAGGAGAGCCGCCAATGAAAGTCGTTCTCTTCTGCGGTGGCCTGGGCATGCGCCTGCGCGAGTACTCGGAGGTCATCCCAAAGCCGATGATCGATATCGGCTACCGCCCGCTCATCTGGCACGTGATGAAGTACTATGCTCACTTCGGGCATACCGATTTCATCCTGTGTCTCGGGCATCGTGGAGACGTGATCAAGCAGTATTTTCTGAACTACGACGAGTGCCTCTCGAACGACTTCACGATCTCCAAGGGCGGGCGTGACCTCCAGCTCCGCAGCCGCGATATCGAGGACTGGAGCATCACCTTCGTCGACACCGGCATCAACGCGAACATCGGCCAGCGCCTCAAGGCCGTCGAGCCCTACCTCGACGGCGAAGAGGTCTTCATGGCCAACTACTCCGACGGCCTCTCCGACCTGCCGCTTCCGGAGTATCTTTCGTACTTCCGCCAGCAGGATCGGGTCGCCAGCTTTCTCTGCGTCAAACCGAATCAAACCTTCCACGTCGTGTCGCTGGCGGCGGACGGCGTCGTCTCCGGCATCCGTCATGTGGCCGACGCCGGCGTCCTGATCAACGGCGGCTACTTCGTCTTCAAGAAGGACATCTTCCGCTACATCAAGGATGGCGAGGAGCTGGTCGAGGAGCCCTTCCATCGCCTGATCGTCGAGGGGCAGCTCCTCGCCTACCGTTACGACGGGTTCTGGGCCTGTATGGACACGTTCAAGGACAAGCAGGTGTTCGACGCGATGAACGTCAAGGGCGAGACTCCCTGGCAGGTCTGGAAGCCAACCAAAGGGTGTTAGGCATCCTCGTCTGAAGTTGCTCGCGCTTAGGGCTGGTCTGTGCTGCCGGAAGGGTCCTGAACTCGCGCCGCGCTGAGACCCGCTTGATCAACTAGAGGGAGCTTTAGGCGACTATGAAACCATTGGTGTCCATACTCATACCGGCTTTCAATGCCGAGAAGTGGGTGGCCGACACGATCAGGTCGGCGGTGAGACAGACATGGCCCAGGAAGGAGATCATTGTCGTTGATGATGGATCTCGAGATCAAACACTAGCGATCACTCGGCAGTTTTCCTCCAAAGACCTCTCCGTTGTCACCCAGGCCAATCAGGGTGCGGCAGCGACCAGGAACCATGCCTACTCGCTTTGCCAGGGTGACTATATCCAGTGGTTAGACGCCGACGATCTCCTGGCGCCCGACAAGATCGCCAGGCAGATGGATGCCGTGGGTCGTGGCGTGGGCAAGCGGACGCTCGTCTCTTCAGCGTGGGGCTGGTTCATGCACCGCTTCCACAAGGCTAACTTTGCTCCAACGCCGCTCTGGTGTGATCTGTCCCCGGTTGAATGGTTGCTTCGCAAGATGGGGCAAAACCTCCATATGCAGACCGCGACGTGGCTTGTGAGTCGCGAGCTGACCGAAGCCGCAGGGCCGTGGAACACGCAACTCTTGGGAGATGACGATGGTGAGTATTTCTGCCGCGTCCTCCTGGGGAGCGATGGGACTCGATTCAGCCCGGAGGCCAGGATCTACTACCGCATGTCAGGGTCGAACAGCTTGAGCTATATCGGTCGATCCGAGCGGAAGATAGAAGCTCAGTTTGTCTCCATGGAGTTGCACATCCGCTATCTTCGGTCGTTGGAGGACAGCGAGCGGACTCGGGCCGCGTGTGTGAAGTACCTTCAAAACTGGTTGCTCCATTTCTATCCGGAACGGCTTGATATCGTTCAGAGGGCGGAGCAGTTTGCTGCGACGCTCGGGGGTCGGCTGCAGGTCCCGCCGCCTCTGTCCTGGAAGTACGCCTGGATCCAGAAGAGCTTGGGCTGGCCGCTAGCCAAACGTGCGCAGGTTCTCTTACCGAGGTATCGATGGTCCGTGGTGCGGTCCTGGGATAGAGCCCTGTCGCACTTTGACACTCGAGATCTCTCGCACTCCTGCTGAGCTTGGGCGAATGAACTCGAGGAGCCCGAGAGTCAGCATTGGCCTCCCGGTTTTCAATGGAGAGAAGTACCTTGCAGGCGCACTGAGTTGCCTGCTCAATCAAGACTATGAGGACTTCGAGCTGATCATATCTGACAATGCGTCCACTGACGCCACCGAGTCGATCTGCCGGGAATACGCCGCCAAGGATCTTCGGATTCGATATTCTCGGAACGAGACCAACATCGGGGCTAGCCCGAACTACAACCGTGTTTTTCAATTGGCGCGTGGTGAGTTCTTCAAATGGGCGTCGCATGACGACGAATGTCACCCCTCATTGGTGCGACGTTGTCTGGAAGTGTTTCGACAGGCCGGGCCCTCCGCCGTGCTGGTTTTCCCGGAGGCGGAGATCATCGACGAAGTGGGCCGGGTCAGTTTTCACTCTCCGGACAAAATCAGCACAGCCGCGGCACGCCCCTTCAAACGGCTCGCCAGCGTTCTTTGGTCTAGCTCGTATGCCCATTCACTCTGGGGCTTGATCAGGGCCGACGCCCTGGGCCGGACGCGATTGATGGGATGCATCGAGGCGGACCACGTTCTGCTGAGTGAACTCGCGCTCCTGGGGGAATTGATCGAGATTCCCGAGGTGCTTTACTGGCAGCGACGTCATGCGGGTTGCGCGATTCCCACGCACCGCACAGCCCACGAACTCTTGGCTTGGCATGATCCGACGAGGGCCAACGGTCGAATCTTCTTGCCACACTGGGAGCGGGTCTATATCGAGTATTTCAAAGGCATCCGACATCTGCCGCTGTCGACTGGGGATCGGTTGCTTTGCTTTTGCACGGTGCCGGCAGTTTGTTATTGGGGCCGCTTTCTACGGTGGAGCGGCCCCTTCCGCCACCGATTCGGGCTGCATAGAAAGAGAGCAAACCGCCGCTCTCATCCGCTCCCTCCTGGCTGGCTTTAGATCCCGATTCCTGAGGCGCCAAGGCTTTGGTTGATGCAAGGCTGTCGATGCGAGTCGCTCAGCGAAACTCCTGCGGTGCAACGTTATCCAATAAGGGGCATGCAATGATTGCTGATAAGATTCCCTTTCTCGACCTCATCACTGTTCACCGCGAACTCCGAGAAGAGCTGCGCGCGGTGTTCGAGCTCGCACTCGACACCGCCGGCTTCATCGGTGGTCCCATGGTCCAGGAGTTCGAGCGTGGCTTCGCCGAGTCGTGCGAGGCGCGGTACTGCGTCGGCATGGCCAGCGGGACGGACGCGGTGCGACTCGCGCTAATCGCGGCGGGTGTCGCACCCGGTGACACCGTGGTGACAGTTCCGCTCACCTTCTTCGCGACCACCGAGGCAATCTCGCAGGTCGGCGCGCGGTTCGACTTCGTCGACGTCGATGCGCGGACCTACACAATGGATCCGGAGAAGCTACGCGCTTACCTCGAGATCGAGTGCACACCGGACCCACAAACAGGATACGTGGTGAGTAAGCGCACTGGGAGCCCGGTGAAGGCGATCATTCCCGTGCACCTGTATGGGCAGATGGCGGACATGGATCCCATCCTGGAGCTGGCGGCCCGGTACCATCTGATCGTCATCGAGGACGCCTGCCAGGCGCATGGCGCGGAATACCTCTCGAAGAAAGAGGGCCGCTGGCGCAAAGCCGGATCCATGGGGCGGGTCTCGGCGTTCAGCTTCTATCCCGGCAAGAATCTGGGAGCCTGTGGTGAAGCGGGTGCCGTCACGACCGACGACGAGCAAGTGGCACGGGGCTGCCGGATGCTTCGCGACCACGGCCAGTCGCAAAAATACGTTCACGACATCGAGGGCTATAATGGCCGGCTCGACGCTATCCAGGCAGGTCTCTTGCGCGTGAAGCTTCGTCATCTGGCGAAGTGGAACGAGCAGCGGCGAGAGCTGGCGCGGGGCTACGATGAACTCTTGGCCGACGCGTCGGAGACCGTTATCCTCCCACACGTGCCGTCCTGGTCGCGACCGGTCTACCACCTCTACGTGGTGCGGGTCGCGGACCGAGACCAGCTTCAGAAGGACTTGGCCGCCGCGGGTATCGGAAGCGGCATCCACTACCCGATTCCGATTCACCTGGTCAAGGCCTATGAGGCTTTGGGCTTCAGGCCGGGCGACTTCCCGATCGCTGAGCAGGCGGCGTCCCACGTGCTCTCGCTTCCGATGTTCCCCGGGCTCTCACCTGAGCAGCAGAAGCGAGTGGCCGCTTGCGTGCTGGAGTCGACAAGAGCGACCCCGCAGCGGATGCAAGGAGCAGAGCCGACACGTGGGGCTCGGTCATGAGTGGCGCTGAGACCGTCGTTGTCGTAGGGCTCGGCGAGGTCGGAAGACCTCTCTTCGAGCTCGCCTCCAAGCGTCAGAAGGCAGTGGGATTCGACGTTTCTCCTCCGACCGAGCGAGTGGAGCGCGTCGACATCATGCACGTGTGCTACCCCTTCGAGATCAAGGACTTTGTCGGAGAGACCGCCCGCTATATCGAGCGCTTCAGTCCCAGCTTGACGATCATCAACAGCACGGTGGGGATCGGAACGACACGTGCGGTGGCCCAGAGAACAGGCACCGCCGTAGTGCATAGTCCTGTTCGCGGTAAGCACGTGCGGATGCGCGAGGAACTCCTTAGCTATGCGAAGTTCGTAGGCGCGATCGACCCGGCCTCCGGTAAACGCGCCGCTGAGCACTTCGAGGCACTAGGAATACGAACCCGCGTGCTGTCCTCGCCGGAGGCAACGGAGCTCGCAAAGCTCACCGAAACGACCTATTTCGGCCTCATGATCGCCTGGGCACAAGAGGTCGAAAGATACTGTGATCAGCTGGGCCAGGATTATGAAGAGATCGTCTCGTTCTACGACGAAGTCAAGTTCTTTCCTCCCGTCAAATACTTCCCAGGAATCATCGGTGGCCATTGCGTCATGCCCAACATCGAGATTCTGAGCCGTCTCGATCATTCGGAGATTCTCGGGGCGATCGCATCGTCGAACCGGAAGAAGGTCGACCGAGAGGCCCGTAAAGACGGGACGGGCGATCCGGAAGGCTCAAGATAAATGACGCGATCCAGAAGGTCGAGGCCGAGCGACTGGCGCCTTCGGGGAAAGCGTGCCGCCATGGTGGTGTTCTCATACTATCTGATGGATCCTCGACCACGCCGAGCCGCCGAGGCCCTTGTCAATGCGGGCATGCACGTGGACGTCATCTGCCTCAGGGAAGCCAAAGCGGATCTCAGGCGCGAGACGTTCAACGGCGTCGACATCCTCCGTGTCCCACTCCAGCGCCGCCGCAGCGGCGCCTTTGGATATGTGTTTCAGTATCTCGCATTTCTTCTGATTTCCTCGACCCTCCTGGCCGTACGCTCGTTGACCCGGCGGTACGACCTCGTCTACGTGCACAACATGCCTGACATCCTCGTCCTGAGCGCGCTGATACCGAAGGCCTTCGGCGCGAAGGTGATTCTCGATCTCCACGATCCGATGCCCGAACTGATGATGACCATTTTCAACCTCGACCGAGATAGCCGATGGGTGCGGACTCTCAAGCGACTCGAAAAGTGGAGCATCCGCCTTGCCGATCTGGCGATCACCGTGAACCTCGCCTGTAAAAAACTGTTCGTCTCGCGGGGCTGCCGTCTGGAGAAGATTCGGGTTGTCATGAATTCTCCCGATGATGAGATCTTCGGGTTTCGGCCACCGCGTTCGGAGACTTCGACGCGCCACGCTCAGGGCAATCCCTTCGTGGTCATGTACCACGGGTCGCTGATCGAGCGAAACGGTCTGGATCTTGCGGTCGACGCGGTCGCGCGGGTGCGAGAGTCTGTTCCAGGCGTGGAGCTGAGGATCTACGGTTCAGAGACCCGATTTCTTGAACGCGTGATGGAGACGGTTCACGCGAAGGGCCTGACTGAGGTGGTTCGGTATCTGGGGCCCAGACGAATCGAGGATATCGTCAAGGCGATCGACGAGTGTGACGTGGGAATCATTCCGAATCAGCGAAACGTATTCACGGAGCTCAACACGCCGACTCGGATCTTCGAATATCTCGCCCTCGGGAAGCCCGTCATCGCCCCCCGTGCGGCGGGCATCCAGGACTACTTCGACGAGGACTCTCTCGTCTTCTTCGAGCTCGGTGATCCGCAGGACCTCGCGCGGAAAATCCAGTATGTGTTCTTCCACCCTGGTGAAACGGTTGACCTCGTGAAACGGGGGCAAAGAGTCTATCAGGCGCACACGTGGCCGGAGGAGAAGCAGACCCTCGTGGATTCCGCGGGTGAACTGTTGAGCAGCACCTGTGCGCTGGCGGGCGAGAAACGGTTGCAGTGAGCCGGAATGGCGAGGAGCCAAGCGAATCGTCGTTGTCCGGCTCCGCTCCGCCAACGTTCGACGGCGTCGACCCTGGCGGTGGCTCGCGAAAGGAAGTGCGTGAATGACGAGACTGATGCGATTGTTGCCGATTGCTTCGGTATTGACTGTTCTTGCCAGCTCAGAAGGACAGGCTGCCACCGTCAACGCCGCGAGTTGTTCGGGGGCAGACGTTCAAGCCGCCGTCAGCGCGGCCATCGATGGAGACACCGTCAACATCCCGTCGTGCCCGGGGGGTGTCTCCTGGACGAGCGCGATACGCGTGACGAAAGGCATCACGGTCAAGGGGCAGGGCATCGGCGCAACGGTGCTACTCGACGATACGCCGAAAGGAGGGGACTCGAGTTGCCAGGACACCTCCCCGATATTCGGCTTCACCGTCGATTCGCCCAAGAACTGGCGACTCACCGGCCTCACCATTCGAGGTAGTGCAAGTGACCCATTCGTCTGCAATACCGGCCACGTGAGAGTAGACGGCACGTCCAAGGCTTGGCGTATCGACCATATCAGGATAGAGAACCAACAAACGAGTGGCATCAGGATCGCGGGCCATACCTATGGCGTCGTCGATCACAGCCAGTTCCAGGGCTCTTTCAGGCAAGGCGTCATCGTGTCTCACGAAGGCTGGGGGGGCCATGGGTACGGCGATGGGTCGTGGGCCGAACCGCTCTCGCTAGGAACCGAGAAAGCGGTCTACGTCGAGGATTGCACCTTCACCGACCCGGTGGCCGTCGGCGCGGGCGCCATGGACGTCCTTGGCGGCGGTCGGGTCGTCTTTCGCTACAACACCGGTATGGCGTTCTGGGTCGCCCATGGCACCGACTCGGGCCAACGGGGACGCAGTGTTCGGAGCTTCGAGATCTACAACAACACGTTCGCCTCGATTCCCAGCGCGTTCGCGGCGGTCTATCTTCGCGGCGGCACGGGCGTGATCTTTAACAACGCGTTCAACGGCAATTACCCCAACCCCATCGTGGCGTCGAATTATCGCGACAATGCTGCCTTCGATCCGTGGGGTCAATGCGACGGATCCTCACCGTACGACGGGAACCAATCCGGAGGCGGTTATCCGTGCATCGACCAGGTCGGTCGTTCGACCGGCAATTTGATCTCAGGTGATTCGCCATCACCAGTGGCGTGGCCGAACCAAGCCCTCGATCCAGTCTACCAATGGGGCAACACGCTCAATGGAGCCTCGCAGCCGAGGATGGAGAGTCAGGTCAGCCATGTCCGGGCGGGTCGGGATTTCCTGGACAATTTGGTCAAGCCAGGCTATACGCCGTTCCCATATCCCCATCCACTCACGTTATCGGGCCCAGCGCCGAGCCCGGCACCGGCACCGCCGTCCAACGTGAGGCTCAATTGACGGGACAGTCTTCGCTGCCGCCGAACGAATTTTACGGCTGACGTTCCCAAAGAGGCCGGCTCGTCATGCTCGCGAACCGACACTTTCGAGCCGCGCCTGAAGAGTCATCCACCTCAATGTTCCTCAGTGTAGACGATATCGCTTCGCCCGCCGATCGGATCCTGGTGACCGGAGCTAACGGATTTATCGGCGCCAAAGTCGTTGAGACCCTCCTCGAACACGGCTTCGCGAATCTGCGCTGCTTCGTCCGACCGTCCAGCCGGCTCGGACGCTTGGCAGCGGCGCTCGAGAAGTTTCCTGCCGGAGCGAGCGTGGAGCTGGTTTCGGGAGATCTCCTTTCCGCTGACGACTGCCGGAGGGCAGCCGATGGGATTTCCGTCATCTATCATCTGGCCGCAGGATTCGACAAGTCCTTTGCCGGGGCCTTCATGAACTCGGCTCTCGCCACGCGCAACCTGATAGAGGCGTTCGTTCAGTATGGCCAGCCCAAACGCTTTGTGAACGTCAGTTCGTTCGCAGTATATTCGACTCTAGGCTTGAAGGCAGGCGCGGTTCTCGACGAGTCCTGTCCCCTGGAGAACGCGCCGCAAGAGCGATATGACCCATACGGCTTTGGAAAACTGAAACAGGAGGACGTGGTTCGTGAGTACGCCAAGAGCGATGGGCTGCCCTTTGTAATCTTGCGTCCGGGGACGGTGTTTGGACCGGGCAAGCGAGAGTTGAGTGGTCGGGTCGGGATCGATACCTTCGGATTTTTCATTCAGGTGAATGGTAACAATGTGCTGCCGCTGACCTTTGTTGATAACTGCGCCGAAGCGATTGTCTTATCGGGTCTCAAGCCTGGGGTCGAGGGTGAAGTGTTCAATGTGGTCGACGATGAATTGCTCACCAGCCGCCAATTCCTGAAGGCATACAAGGAACGTGTGAAGCCGTCTTTCACGGTGCGAATTCCTTACTTCCTCGCGTACGGCTTGTCTTTGCTTTGGGAAGGGTATTCCCGATACTCGAAGGGCCAGCTCCCCCCGGTCTTCAATCAGCGTCGATGTGCTGCAGAATGGAAGGAGAATCGATTCCCGAATGCGAAGCTTCGGCAGCGATTGGGATGGAAGCCGAAGGTTGACATGAAAGCCGCCATGGCGTCCTTTCTGGAACAGTTCGATACGCGGGCGCCGTAGGTCATGCTTCGCGTAGCGATCGTCGGCTGTGGCAAGATCGCCGATCAGCATGTCCAGGCCATTCACCGCATTCCGGACTGCAGCATTGTTTCAGTCTGCGACCGGGAACTGCTCATGGCTAGGCAACTCGGCGAGCGTTGGGGCATTTCGGCGTGCTCCTCCGACCTGACGGAAACGCTGAAATCGACTTCTCCTGACGTCGTCCACATCACCACTCCTCCGCAGGGGCACTTCGACCTGGCAAGACAATGCCTGGAGTCCGGAAGGCATGTTTACCTGGAGAAGCCCTTTACCGTCACCGCGGACGAGGCGAGCTCGTTAATCCGTGCCGCTGAAACCCGTGGTTTGAAGATCACCGCGGGCCATAACTATCAATTCTCCCGTGAGATGCTGGGAATGCGTCGTCTGGCCGCGCAAGGGTTTCTCGGCGGACCGCCTGTTCACATCGAAAGCTACTTTTCCTATGATCTCGGGGATGCCAGCTACGTCGGGCCGCTCCTCGGTAATCGAAGGCACTGGGTGCGCCGATTGCCGGGACAACTGTTGCACAACGTAATCAGCCACGGGATCGCCAGGCTGGCGGAATTTCTCGACGATGACCTGACTGATATCGTGGCTAGGGCGGATCAGAGTCCCCAACTGCGAAGCCTCGGCGGAGAGGACATCCTGGATGAATTGCGCGTTCTCATCCGCGACAAGCGCGGCACAACAGCGTTTTTCTGTTTCTCTACTCAGATCAAGCCGGGCTTGAACGAATTGCGAATCTGTGGCCCGCTCAACTCGATTCTGGTTGACCAGACGAGTGGTAGCCTGATCAGGAGTAAGAGCCGTAGTTACAAGAGCTATCTCACCTTCTTCCTCCCACCTGTGCAGAACGCGAGGGAGCATTTCGGGAATGCACGCCGTAATCTCTTGGAGTTCGTTGGTCGCAGACTCTATCAGGATTTCGGCATGACGGAACTGATAGGGCGCTTTTATAAGAGCATCACGATGGGGCAAGCACCGCCTATTCCCTATCGGGAAATCATTTTGACGGCTCGGATCATGGATGAAATCTTTTCCCAGATCCATGGGACCGGGCAGGCCTGGTCAGAGACGGGAAAAGCTGGGATAGCCCAATGACGTGGGTCATGATCACTCCCGCGAAAGGATGAAGGACGCTCGAATCCGAACCCCGACGGATCGCTCGGGGGGAGCTCGAGGGAGACTGACTGGGCTACACCTTCGAAGCGGCTTCGCCGAATCGCGACGCAAGATCGAGGTCGTGACCAGCCTGAATGCAAGAATGACCCCGGCGGTTCTTCGTCCATGGACCGGGGAGCGGCGGGTCTTGGCCACCTGGAATACTCAGTTCGAGAGCGTTCGGGCTCAATGATTGGTGTCGTTGCCAAGGGCGACGAGCGCGAGGTCGTCCGCGAGTTCTTCGAGTTGTTCAAGACGCCCTGGGAGTTTTGCCGAGAAAACCAGCCCTACGAAGTGCTGATCCGTTCAGAGGGCGCTTCCGAGCCCCACTCTGCGAAGCTGGTGATCGTCTACGGAAATGGGTCTGGCGCATTCGATCATGACGCGAGGAACGCTCCCCCGCCCCCGCGGCACGGCACGACGCTCTCCTGGAATGGTGATCGCATCCCGGTGTATGGGAGTTGTACGACCTTCCCATCCGATGGTCGGTCTCCCCACCTCGTCGTGGAAGACACCGGGGAAGCAGTCGTTTCGGTGGAACACGCTCCCAACAGCACCGTCGTCCGCGTGGGATATGATCTGTTCCACGAAATCCGCTTTCTTCTGACGACGGGCCAGCCCGTCAGGCACGCGGCAATCCCGACTCTGGAGAAGCATATCGCATTCCTGCGCGAGTTGATCGTCGAGGCTGGCATTCCGTTGGTGGAGATCCCCCCGATCCCGGAAGGCTATCGATTCATCGTTTGTCTGACTCACGACGTTGATCATCCATCCATCCGCCTCCACAGGTTCGACCACACCATGTTCGGATTCCTTTACCGGGCTGTGGTTCGTTCGCTGATCGACGTGTGCGCGGGCAAGATGCGGCCGACGACACTGTGGCATAACTGGGCGGCGGCGCTCAGGCTGCCTCTCGTTCATCTGGGCCTGGCGAAGGATTTCTGGTCCCAGCTCGATCGATACCTCGAGATCGAGAAGGGGCTCGGATCCACCTTCTTCGTGATTCCGGTCAAGCATGATGCGGGTCGGACCGTCGACGGTCCGGCACCGAGGATACGTGCATCGTCCTATGGTGTATCCGATATCGCCGATCACCTGAGAGCCCTTCGCGCCGCCGGCTGCGAAGTCGCGCTTCACGGGATCGATGCCTGGATCGACAGTTCGAAGGGAATGAGAGAACGCGAACGCGTTTCCCAGGTGACGGGCGTCTCCGCGATGGGTGTCCGTATGCACTGGCTGTTCTTCGACGAACGAGCGCCCGAGCGATTGGATGACGCGGGATTCACCTACGATGCCACGTTCGGCTACAACGAAACCGTCGGGTTTCGCGCTGGTACTGCGCAGGCCTTCAAGCCTATGAGCGCGCGCCGATTGCTCGAACTGCCTCTTACCATCATGGACACGGCATTGTTCTACCCAACTCACCTCAACTTGACGGCGAAAGCAGCGAGACAGTGGGTGTGGCGACTCGTGGACGACGCAGAGCGCTACGGAGGGGCATTGATCATCAACTGGCACGATCGGAGTCTTGCTCCGGAACGACTCTGGGGGCAGTTCTACGTTCAATTGATTGACGAGTTGAAGCACAGGGGAGCATGGTTTCCGACCGTCACGCAGGCTGCATCGTGGTTCTCTCAACGCCGCGCCGCGGTGTTTAACTCCGTTTGCTGGGACGGTGCCTCGGTGCGAATCCGAGCGTCCGCTGGTCGTCGTCGGGACCTTCCCGGATTGACGCTCCGAGTACACCCGCCGGGCCCTGCGGATGGCAATCGGGCGGTACCCGAGCGGCGCCCGGGGAGATTCACCGACGTGACGTTCAGAGGCGCCCTGGATGTGCACGTGGTGGGCCAGTGATGAATGGTACAGGTGTTGGTGACCAGGGAGCGGGCATGCCGAGGAGAACAGCGATGAGCGATGGCACCCCTTTGCGGTGCGTCCTGATCACGCCGGCCCGGAACGAAGCGGCCTTCATCGAGAAGACCATCCAATCCGTAGTCAGCCAGACCGTTCTCCCGATCCGATGGGTCATCGTGAACGATGGATCGACCGATGGCACGGCGAGGATCATCGGACGTTACGCGGCGCTTCACGATTGGATCGAAGTGGTCGATATGCCGGAGCGGCGAGATCGAAGCTTTGCGGCCAAGGTACATTCCTTCAACGCCGGCTACCAAAAGGTCAAAGCTCTCGATCATCAGATCGTGGGCAACCTCGATGCCGACATCTCGTTCGACAAGGATTTCCTCGAGTTTCTCCTGGGCCGCTTTAAGGACGATTCCGGGCTCGGAGTCGCTGGAACGATTTTTCGGGAAGAAGGAGGATACAGTTCAGCAACCGATAGCTTCGAAGGCCAGACTCACGTCTCTGGACAGTGTCAGCTCTTTCGTCGTGAGTGCTTTGAAGCGATTGGGGGCTACGTCCCGCACAAGGCTGGAGGCATCGACTGGATCGCCGTCGCCACGGCTCGGATGAGAGGTTGGAAGACGCGGTCGTTTCGAGAGAAGTCGTTCTTCCATCACCGAAGCCTCGGCACCGCCGAACGCGGCCGGCTCGCCTCGGCCTTCTCCTACGGGGAAAAAGATTACTACCTGGGCGGCCACCCGCTCTGGGAATTGTTCAGGGTTGCGTACCGGATGTCGAAGCGCCCGTATGCCGTGGAGGGGCTTGCCGTCGGTTCCGGGTATTTGTGGGCCGCCATGCGCCGAATCTCTCGACCGGTTTCGCCTGAGCTCGTGCGCTTCCATCGCCGGGAACAGATGCGAAAACTGAGAACGATATTGAGGGCCGCGGTGACGCTCAAGCGGCTCGACAACTTCCAGATCACATCGAACTAGGCCGACCCAATGACACAACCTCTCCCATCTGACAGCATTCGCGCCGCCCTCGGACGGTTCGTGGCGTGGCTGGACCGCTATGGCGAGACGTCGTACGACCATCAAAGCTTCTTCGCCGGGCCGCTCGGCCGAGGCGCTAAGGCGCTGTATTACCGGAAGCGCCTCCTCGGGACCCTGGCGGTCTCGCCGATGGTTTTCTGCGAGGCGTTCATCCCCGGGGCGCGCCGCCTCTTCTGGCTGCCGCAACGATTTCCCATCGCTGATGCTCACTACGCGATGGGTTTTGCGTTGCTCTCCCGGATGTCCGGAGAGCAGGCGCAGTACCGCCGGGCCGTGCACTTCCTCGAGGTCCTCAAGAAGACGCGCTGCCCCGGATACGAGCAGGATGGGTGGGGCTACCCGTTCGACTGGGAGACGAGAACCGGCACCATCACGAGCGGGACGCCTCTCATCACGACCCTGCCGTACGTGTACGAGGCGTTTCGGGAAGTCTATGCGATCGACAAGGACGAGCAATGGCGGCAGGTCATGCGGTCGATAGCCCAGCACGCGCTTCTGGACTATCGAGACATCGAAACGTCGCCCCACGCGGCGAGCTGCGCCTATACGCCGAGCCCAGACGACCCGGGCGGAGTCATCAACGCCAGCGCCTACCGAGGCTCGCTCCTCATGAAGGCCGCGCTGGACTTCTCCGAGGCCAGGTACCGAGAGGCGGCAGTGAGAAACATCAACTTCGTGCTCGACTCTCAGAATGTCGATGGCTCCTGGTACTATTCGATTGATGGGCAGCGAGATTTCGTCGATCACTTCCATACGTGCTTCGTCCTGAAAGCCCTGGCGAACGTCGAAAAGCTCGAAGGCGAATCCCGCTGTACCGAGGCCATCGAACGCGGCGTCGGTTACTATGTCCGGCACCTGTTCGACGAGCAGCGCCTGCCGAAGCCCTTCTCCAGGGCACCTCGACTGACGGTCTATCGATGCGAGCTCTACGACTATGCCGAGTGCCTCAACCTCGCCACGCTCTTGCAAGGCCGGTTCCCCGAGCTCGACGCGATCCTGTTGGCGGTCCTGAGAGACACTCTCGATCGCTGGCAGAAGCCCGACGGCTCTTTCCGGTCCCGTCGGCTGCTCCTGGGCTGGGACAACGTTCCGATGCATCGCTGGGCTCAATCGCAAATGTTCAGAAGTCTCTGCTTCCTCCTCGATCACGGCACGAGCTGATCGCCATGTGTGGAATCTGCGGACAGTTCAACTTCGGGAATAGAGCCCCGGTCGCGCGGCGCGGTGTCGAGGAGATGACCCAGACCCTCGCGCACCGAGGCCCCGACGACGAGGGCTACTACGTCTCCGGACCACTCGGGCTCGGCTTTCGCAGGCTCTCGATCATCGACCTCGGCGGGGGCCATCAACCGATGTCCGACCTGGAGGAGACGGTTTGGGTCATCTTCAACGGCGAGATCTACAACTTCCGTGAGCTCCGGCAGGAGCTCGAGAGTCGAGGACACCGGTTCCGAACGAATTCAGACACGGAGGTGATCGTTCACGGCTATAAGCAGTGGGGCACGGACGTGTTCGACCGGCTCAACGGTATGTTCGGCGTCGCGATCTGGGACGCGGAGAAGCAGCGCCTGGTCCTGGCGCGGGACGCCATGGGCATCAAGCTGATCTACTACGCCATTCAAGATGGAACCGTCTGGTTCGGTTCGGAAATGCGGCCGGTGATCGCCGCATTGAGGCAGCGCCCCGAAGTGGACCCCGTCGCCCTCAATCTCTTTCTACGCTACCGCTACACGCCGTCACCCCTGACAATCTTCAAGGGCATCGAGAAGCTGGCGCCGGGAACGATGCTGATCTTCGAGGGAGGTCGGGCACGACGAGAGCGCTGGTATCGCTACGCCCCGGCGCCATTCGCGACTCCCAAGAGGGTGGACGAGGCCCGCCATGAATTACTAGAACTCTACCGCGCGGCGGTGGGCCGGCACCTCATCAGTGACGTGCCGGTGGGGATCCTCCTCAGCGGTGGCCTCGATTCGGGCCTGCTGCTGGCGCTGATGAACGAGCACGGCGGCTCGTGGCCGGCGTACACCGTCGGCTACGGGGAGCGCTTCGAGGATGACGAACTGGCCGATGCTGCCGAGACGGCGTCGCTCCTCGGCGCCCGTCATGTGACCGTCCAACTCGACCGGAGCGAGTTCGAGAAATCGCTGCCCGGAATCGTCGCGTGCCTGGAAGAGCCGATCGCCGCCTCCTCCATCGTTCCCATGTACTTCGTCTCCCAGCGGGCCCGACAGGACGTCAAGGTGGCCCTCATCGGCCAGGGGCCCGACGAGCTCTTCGGCGGCTACAAGCGGCACCTCGGCGTCCGGTACGGAGACTACTGGCGCGGGCTGCCGGGGCCGATTCGACTGGTCCTCAGCTCCGCCATCGCGCAACTCCCGCGCAATGAGACTCTCAAACGGGGGGCTCTCTCGTTAGGACTGGAAGATCGCTTGCGGCGCTACCAGCATGTCTTTTCTTTGCTCCCGAGTGAGACCGTCGACGGGCTCTTTCGGGACGGGCTTCTCCCGCAGGAGGCGGGCGACCGAGTGCTCGAGTACTGGAGCGAGCTGCTTCCCCAGATGGAACAGACGGACGAACTGGGGGGCCTGCAGCTCCTGGAGATCCGGTCGTCCCTTCCCGATGAACTGCTCATGTACGCCGACAAGCTCTCGATGGCTCACGGCCTCGAGGTCCGGGTGCCCTACCTGGATCGAACGGTCGTGGAATACGTCCAGCGACTGGGAGCCGGGCTCAAGGTGCGCAATGGTAGCGGGAAATGGCTCCATCGGCAGGTCTGTAGCCAGTTTCTGCCGCCGAGAATCCTGAAGCGCAAGAAGCGAGGGTTCGCCGTGAACGTCGTGGACGGCTGGCTTCACTCGTCGCTGTCCGGGAGGTTCTCGGAGTTGCTCCTGGACCCGGGCTCCTGCATGTTCAACCTCTTGAAACCCGAGCGGGTGCGGACCCTCTTCGAGGATCACCGGTCGCGCAGGCATGACAACCACAAGCTGCTCTTCAGCCTTGTCCTCTTCGAGCAGTGGTTCCGCGCGGCCGGGGGCGCGCAATCGCGAACGGCGGTGCGCACTTGACCCGCGGCTTCACCAAGGAATCACTGGTCTAGGACCGTGCCGGGAATCGTCGGGTTTCTCACTGGAGTGCCCCGCGAACGGGCGGAGCCGGAGTTGGTCCGGATGGTCGAAGCCCTTCGCCACGAGCCTTTCTACGGGACGGGGATGTGGATCGACGAGTCGAGGCAGAATACGCCTTTGACATCGGGATGCCCCAGTGGGTGGCGCGGATCAATCATCTCCTCTCGCCCTTCCATTTCGAACGCCACTTCCTCGGGAGGCACAAGCTCTTTCATTTCCGGGTCTGGTACCGGGACGTCCTCTCGCGCTACGTTCAGGAAATGCTCCTGGACCCGCGCGCTCGTTCCCGGCCGTACCTCGAACGGAACCGGCTCGAAGCCGTGGTGCAGGGCCACCTCAGGGGAGACCGGAACCACACCACCGAGATCCACACCGTGTTGACCTTGGAGCTCCTGCGCCGCCTATTGCTCGAGGGCTGACACAGTCATTTCGGGTCCATCATCCGTGACCGCTATCCACTCCAGATTGATCTGGGTTCCGCTCAGCGTCGGGGTCGGCGGAGCCGTGGGCACTTTATTGGACCCCGCCGCGAGCGGATGCGGATAGGAATAGGGCGTATACGCCCACGTCTGGCTCAGCACATAGTCACGGCCCTGCTGGATGTAGGCTCCGGGGTTGCCACAGGAACCCCCAGCCGTGTCACTGCTTCCGGCGGTGATGTAGTTGGAGCCCTGCGTGCCGTGAATCCATCCGGTGAGTCGGCCCGCGCCATGACGTTGTTGGCGATGACGCCTGAGCCGCCACGGACCCAGATCCACTTGTTGATCGCGAAGGCGTTGGAGACGCGGACAGAGTTGTTGTTGTAGATCTCGAAGTGATTCCCGCCACCAGGAGAAGAATCGGCCGGGGCGCCTCCGTGGAAGACGAGGCTTGAATCGATGAAGGTGTTGTGCCGAATGACGACCCGGGCCCCAACATCCGAGTCGATCGCCGTCTCAAGGATGTTCGTCCACGTGTTGTCCTCGAAGTAGATATTGCGCGCGCCGGTCGTGTCATTCGTCCCGAACGTCCATGCCTGCGACCAGTTCTCGGAGGTCTGAATATTGAAGACGTCCGTCGAGGTCCCCGTCAGCGCCGCGAACTCATTGTGGTGAAACACTCCGCCATTGGCGGGACGTGACCCAAAGTTCCGCCGGTAGTCTCGAAATAGTTGTGATCAATGATGAACGGCTTGGCTGAGGATGATCCGTCGACAGAGAACTGTGCGTTCCCCAGGAAACGGAGATTACTCATCCGAGTGTTTGTGGTGGCGTGCTTGGTGAGCGAGACGCCGGCCCCGCGGATGATGACGTTATTCAGCGACTGTCCCTGGAGATGGATCCCGTTGATGGAAACGCCGGCGGACCACGTGCAGTCGCCATTCGGGATGATGACGGTATCGCCAGCCACGGCCCTGGAAGGCGGGGCGCGTGATACGTTGGAGAGGGTAAGTCGCAAGATGGTTACCTTGAGGTGGAACAGCCTCCGTCGAGGCGGGAGGAGATGGGCCAATGCCGAACGGTGCTGAGCGTCGAGAGGCGGCACGAGCATATCTTCGTGCAAGCGCAGAGATCAAGCGGCGAACAGCCGAGACATGCGAGGACTCCATCATCGCGGGCGCTGATCTCATCGTCCAGGCCTTCCGCGCCAACGCTAAAGTACTGCTGTGCGGAAACGGCGGGAGCGCCGCCGATTGCCAACACATGGCCGCAGAGTTCGTGAGTCGATTGACGAAGGATTTCGAGCGACCTGGGTTGCCTGCGATCGCGCTGACCACCGATACCTCCTTCCTGACTGGTTTTGCCAACGACTGCGGATTCGACGGGGTATTCGAACGGCAGGTCCAAGCCCTGGGTCGGCCCGGCGATGTGTTGATCGGCATCAGCACCAGCGGCAATTCACCGAACGTGGTCCGCGCTGTTTGCCGTGCCCGAACCGACGGTCTTCGAACAGTGGTCTTGACTGGAGCGCAAGGAAAGCTCTCCAGCCTGGCAGATGTGGCCATCTCGGTTCCGAGTACCGACACCCAGCATATTCAGGAGGCGCATTTGGCGATCGAACATCTGCTCTGCTGGCTTGTTGAACGCGATCTCTTCTCTTCTCCGGCGGCTGTCCGCAGCCGGGAGGATGGTGCATGATCATCAGCCGGACGCCGTTTCGGATCTCCTTCTTTGGTGGCGGCACCGACTATCCAGAGTGGTATGCCAAGCACGGTGGAGCCGTGCTGGCCACGACGATCGACAAGTACTGTTACATTAATTGCCGCTACCTTCCTCCTTTTTTCGAACACCGATATTGTGTCGTGTATTCCAGGGTCGAGCACTGCCAGACGGTCGACGAGATCGTGCATCCGGCCGTTCGTGAGGCACTCCGTTATCTGGAGATTCAGCGAGGTGTGGAGATCCACCACGACGCGGATATTCCCGCTCGTAGCGGCATCGGATCCAGCTCGGCTTTCACAGTCGGTTTGCTCAATGCCCTCTACGCGCTCAAGGGCCAAATGGTGAGCAAACACCGCCTCGCGACGGAAAGCGTGCACCTGGAGCAGGACATCCTGAAGGAGACAGTCGGGTCGCAGGATCAGGTGCTGGCGGCCTACGGTGGCTTGAATCACATTCAATTCCATCAAAGCGGCGAGATCTCAGTGAAGCCGATCACCGTCGGCGCCGACCGCATCAAGGAACTCGCCTCCCATCTCATGCTTTTCTACACCGGGATCAAGCGCACCGCTTCGAGCATCGCTGAAAGCTTCGTGAGCGGTATCGACGACCGACGCCGCCAACTCCGGATCATGAGAGATCTGGTGGATGAGAGCATTTCGATCGTCAGTGGTGATCGGGACATCCTCGAATTCGGTGAGCTTCTCCATGAGGCGTGGCTCGCCAAGCGCAGCCTGAGCGCCAGCATCTCGAACTCTGACGTCGATGCGCTCTATGACGCGGCACGCGCTGCGGGTGCGATAGGCGGCAAGCTGATCGGTGCCGGTGGCGGCGGGTTCTTTCTGCTGTTCGTGCCGCCCTCGACGCAGCGTACTGTGCGAGAGAAGCTCAACAGCGTGATCCACGTGCCCTTCAAGTTCGACTTCTCTGGAAGCCAGATCATCTTCTGCGACCGCGAAGAGGATTACGCGGCCGAGGAGAGGGCCCGGGCCGCTCAGTCAATCCGGGCATTCCGCGAGCTGTCGTAGTCAGTGGTTCCGGGGCATCGAGAGGAGCCTGTCGGGCCAGGCGTCCGCACAGAGAGCGACACAGCGACTGACAGTCTGTTCGGCACGACGGTAGCCACCGATCTGAAACAGAGATCGGTTCGCGGTGGCGTCGTCGCGGTCCTCGCACAGGGGCTGACGTTTGTGCTCCAGACAGGTTCGACGATTGTTCTCGCCCGTCTCCTGTCGCCAGAAGACTTTGGCCTGCTCGGCATGGTCGTCGCCATGACCGGCTTTCTCACCCTGTTCAGAGACGCCGGGCTGGGCCTCGCCTCTGTTCAGCGGGAAATCCTCACGCGCGAGCAGGCATCGACGCTGTTCTGGATCAACGCCGCCGTGGGAGCGGCCCTGACCTTGCTGGCTGTCGCGATGGCCCCGCTGCTGGTGGTCTTCTACAAGGATCCTCGTCTGCTCGCCGTCACCATTGCCTCTGCCGCGGCGTTCCTATTCAGTGGCCTGGCAGTCCAACACCGAGCGCTGCTGAATCGCGCCATGCGGTTCGCCACAATGGCTAAAATTGATGTCCTGGCACTCGCGGGCGGCGCCTCCATCGCGGTCAGCATGGCGGCGCTCGGGTGCGGCTATTGGGCGCTCGTCGGGATGGCGGTCGGCATTCCCGTGATCACCGCCGCGGCGGTCTGGATCGCGATGCCCTGGCTTCCGGGAAGGCCAGCGCGCGCGACTGGAGTCCGTTCGATGCTGCATGTCGGTGGAGCGGTGACCCTCAATAGCCTCGTCGTCTATCTCGCCTACAATACGGAAAAGATTCTTCTCGGGCGTTTCTGGGGCGCCGAAGCGCTCGGGCTCTATGGCCGGGCCTACCAGCTCGCCACTCTGCCGGTGCAACAGCTCAATGCGTCCATGAGCAACGTCGCCTACCCCGCATTGTCGCGCGCGCAAGGCGACGCAGAGCGCGTCCGGCGAGCGTTCCTGGAAGGCTACTCGGTCGTAGTCTCCATGACGATTCCGGTGACGATTGGCTGCGCGGTCTTTGCCGAGGAGATCGTCCGCGTGATGCTCGGAGCGAAGTGGGTCGGCGCTGCCGAGGTTCTTCGCCTGCTGGCGCCGGCCGTTTTGGGATTCGCGCTGGTCAATCCGTTCGGCTGGTTTCTGCAGGCCACCGGCCGGGTCAGGCGAAGTCTGAACATGGCGTTCTTGATAGCGGCCGTGGTCATCCTGGGCATCCTCGCTGGTCTCCGTCATGGACCTACCGGAGTCGCACTGGGATATTCGACGGCGATGGTTCTCCTCGTCGTGCCGTGCGTCGCCTGGGCCATCCATGGCACGGGAATGACGGCCGGGGACTACTGGGATGCTCTCAAGCGACCCCTGGTTTCTGGCGCGATGGCCGGTGCAGCGGGATTGCACTTCAAGTTCACCTGCGAAGCTGTCCTGGTACCGATTCCACTGTTGATTCTCGGGCTGACTCTCATGGCCGGTGTCTACGTCTTGGCTCTGCTCGTGGTCATGGGACAGAAGAACCGGTATGCGGACCTGATGCGCCAGGTGCTTCAGCGCAACCGCCCCGCCCCTGCCAATAGCTAGGCGACCGCGGACGGTCTGGATTGAACGATCTGAATGCGAGCGGGGATCGGAGGAGCAGGATGCGTAAATTGCGCGTGGACGACTGGGTGGAAGTCCGGAGCAAGGAAGAAATCCTGAAGACACTTGACAGCCACGGGCAGCTCGACGGGATGCCGTTCATGCCCGAGATGTTCGCGTTCTGCGGCAAGACGTTTCAGGTCTACAAACGGGCGCACAAGACCTGCGATACGGTCTTTCCGATTCGCGGCCGCTGGGTCGATCGGGCAGTTCATCTCGATACGCGTTGTGATGGACGGGCACACGGCGGATGCCAGGCCGGCTGTTTGATCTTCTGGAAAGAAGCGTGGCTGAAACCAATCAGCGGCAATCCAGCCGATGACGCTGCCTCGAGCGTAGAGCCACACGCCAGCGATGTCGGGACCGCGCCCGCTCCGGGGTGTAGCGAGCGTGACGTCCTGGCTTGCGCGCAGGTGGCCGACCCGAATGGTGGAGCGTCCACCTACGTCTGCCAAGCCACTCGCCTGCCGTATGCGACGAAGCACCTCGCCTGGTGGGACATTCGCCAATACATCGAGGACTACCGCTCTGGAAACGCGGGTCTCTGGCAGATCTTCAACGGCCTCGTCTATGCCACGTACTACAATCTCAGCCAGGCTGGCATTGGAGCGGGGCCTGCGATGCGGTGGTTCTACGACAGATTTCATCCGCTCTGGCGCGGCACCCTGTTTCCACGAAAGGCCGGCACCATCCCGGACGGGCAGCCAACACCCTCGGTGGCCCTCGACCTGCAACCGGGCGAGCTCGTGCGCGTGAAATCGCACGAGGAGATCCTCCGGACGCTCAATACCGCAAACAGGAATCGAGGCCTCTTTTTCGACGCCGAGCTCGTTCCGTACTGCGGGGGAATCTACCGGGTTCTCAGGCGGGTGACCAAAATCCTCGATGAAAAGACCGGAAAGATGCAGGAGATGAAAAATCCCTGCATCGTGCTGGATTCGGTCGTGTGTCAGTCCCGCTACAGCGCCTGCCGCATGTTCTGTCCCAGAGGAATCTATTCATACTGGCACGAAATCTGGCTCGAGCGGGCTGCCTCTGGTACCAGAGAGGCGGTGACGACCAGCCGTACGCCGTCGCCGTAGGCCCACGAGCCGCCGAGCGCGTTGTTCGTATGCGCCAGAACAAGGCACTCTTCCTGGACCGAGACGGCGTCATCAATGTGGAGCGGGGCTATGTCCACCGTCGCGACGATTTCCGCTTCCAGGGGGGCATCTTCGACCTGTGTCGGGCAGCGGAGACACTGGGTTATCTCCTGATGGTCGTGACTAACCAGGCCGGTATCGCACGGGGTTACTACAGCGAGTCAGAGTTCCTCGAACTGACGGAGTGGATGATCCACGAGTTCGCTGAGCGCGGGATTCGGATCGCCCGCGTGTACTACTGCCCGTACCATCCGATCCACGGCATCGGCGAATACAAGTATGACTCGCCCGACCGCAAGCCCAGGCCCGGCATGATTTTAAGAGCGCGAGCGGACTTCGGTCTCGATCTGGCGTCGAGCGTTCTCGTGGGGGACAAATCGTCAGACATCGAAGCGGCCCACGCGGCCGGGATTGGCACCAAGATCCTCCTTCGCTCCGGTGGCGCCGATGTCGAGATGCAACCCGCCGAGTATCACGTCGTGGACTCGCTCGATGAGGTCCTCGACAGATTCTTTTCGCCCTCCCCTGGAGATGGGAAGACTCTATGAATGAGCGTCTGTTGATAACCGGGGTCTCGGGTTTCATTGGTCGATATGTAGCGGAGGAGGCGCGACGACGGGGTTATCGCGTCACCGGAGTCGATCGCAAGCGGTCGCATCTGGACGGGATCGAATTCATCGAGGCTGACATCCGCGACCGAGAGCGCATCAGGCAGGCGATGAAGGCGCAAGCGTGCGTCGTCCATCTGGCCGCAGTGACATCGAACGTGGAATTCATCAAGCACCCCGCCGAGTGCTACGACATCAATGCGAACGGATCCTTGAGCATCATGGATGCCGCCGCACAAAGTGGCTGCCGGAGACTCGTCTACGCGTCGAGTGCCGCTGTCTACCTGGAGAGCTTCGTGGAAGACACGGTCATCGACTTCAGGAAGCAGAGCAACCACTACGCGAAGACGAAGATGATGAACGAGATGGTGGCCGGATCGTATGCGGACATTTACCGGATGAAGACGACGGGTCTGCGGTACGTCAACGTGTACGGCACGGGAGAAAATGAAAAAGGAGATTACGCCAGCATCGTCACGCTATTTCTGAAGGCCAAAAGGAATCACGAGCCGCTGTTGGTCTATGGAGATGGAAAGCAGTCCAGAGATCTCATCCATGTCACCGATGCCGCCAGGATAACGTTGGATCTTCTGGAGAAGGGTACGGAGGACATCTACAACGTCGGGACGGGTGTGTCGACAACCTACGCGACTATTGCGGCGATGATCGAGAAGGACAACATCAGGTACGTGCCGAACCCTCTCCCGAACTACCAGCACTACACGAAGGCCGACACCAGACGACTGAGAGCGGCGTTGGGGAACTATGAATTTGTCGAATTGAGGGAGGGCATCATCGATACGCAGCTTTAGAGCCTGGGCTTCCTGGTGGTCCTCTGGCTAGAGGCGCCCCTCACGGCAGGGCCTGGACGGCGGCCCGGAGCTCGTTGACGTGGGCGGCCTTGATGGCGGCCCCCCCCACCACCATGGTCGCGTCTGTGTACGTCGGGAGAGTCCGGCCCGCCGCCTGGTAGGCCTGGTTCAGAGCCGTCCGGAGCTCGGTCATGTGGATCGCTTTGACCGGAGTGCTCCCGGTCGTGAGCGTGGGATCCGTCCAGGCGGACGCGGCGAGCCCTCGGGTCGGGCGCTTGCTGTTGATCGCTGCCCGGAGCTCCGTGATGTGCACAGACTTGATGCTCGTGCTCTGGGCCACGATCGGGTAGTCGGTGCGATCCGAGGCCGCCAAGGCTGAAGGCGCTCCCGGACACGATACTGAAGGGCGCGGAGGCAGTCACAGTCCCGGAGACGACTCCACCGCGAGTGTTCTGCACGGTGAGCGTTTGGTCCGCAAAGCTCCCGAGGTTTCACGTTTCCCCAATTGACGGTGCCGGTTGGAGCCACGGGAAAGTCCACTTGGGCGACAGCGCTCGCCACGAGCGAACACGCGCTCTCTATTTCCGCTGAGATCCGCGGCGCTCACCGACACGTAGTAGAGGTTGCCCGTGGCCCGCCCGGTTAGCCTGAAGCTTACGGTCGTGTTGGGCCCTGGGCTTGACGTCGGCGAAGCGACCTGAAGGGGGGCGGTCCCGGGGCAGGGACCGGTCACCAGCCCGTAATAGACCCGATAGGACCCCAGATCGGTCAGGGCGCTGCCATCGGTGTTCGTTGTGGGCGCAGTCCAAGACGCGTCCAGAACACCAGCTTGAACGGGACCAACGGACATAACCAGAGCAGCCAGCAGAACACTCTCACTCTCGCGAACTCAATGGGGCAACGGTTATGCTAGTAAAAAACTTCACGATTTCACTAGCTTGACTCTCCAAAGAAAGCGCAGTAAGGCACAGGGCGGCACCGATCACTAGGGGGTTGCTTCGCGGGCGGGGTGCGCACTTGATTCTCCGAGGTATCGCCATGTTTTGCATAGTCTCTGCAAGGGCTTTCAGGATTCAGAGGGCACAGCGTCTCCTGTATGGAGGCGTAAGCTGCTAATTTCCGGATTCCTTTCAAGGTTCCTGGATGGATGGCGCTGTGCTTGCTAATAAGAGCGTGCCCTCCCGCGCTTGTACTACCCGACCATGAGCGAATGGCGCGGCTTCGAACCGCTCTCCACCGGTGGCGGGTGGCTTGTCGATGAGCTGTTGTTCAGATTCCTCGTCGACTTCGAGATCCAGAAGGCCCAGCGATTACGGTACAGCGTCTCGCTCGTGTGCTTCGCCTTCGAACCTGCCTCGCGGGGGAACGGAGAGTCTCCTGCGGCTTCCGTTGCGGAAAACGTCACGCGCTATCTTCGTGGGACGGACGCCGTGGCGTCGTGGAGCCAGGGCTGGCTGTCTCTCCTTCTCATCGACGCAGAGGCGGCCCACCTACCCTCGATCCTGCAGCGGCTGACGACGCGCCTCGAGGCACCCGGCTGGAGCGCGGGAGGCTCGTCCTATCCGAGAACGGCGGCTCGTGCGGAGGACATGCTCCGCCAGGCGGTTGATCTGATGGGCAAGGCGAAGGCGGAGGGCGGTAACCGGCTTTACGTCGCGTCCTGAAGTCGATCGCGACTCGCGATGCGAGCGAGCGCTTCGCTGAAGTGCCTCAAGACCTCCGGCTTCTCGATGATCTCGGTGACTCCCAGGCGACGAACTTCGGCGATTTCGCCCGGCGTCGCCAGGCCCGTCATGATGATGACCGGCAGCGTGGGGTCGGTCGACCTGATTTGCCGCAGGACGGCGACCCCGCCGAGCCTGGGCAAGCGGATGTCGAGCACCACCGCGTCCGGGCGTTCACCCGTCAGATAGGCGAGGCCGTCTTCCCCCGTATACCTGACGGCCGTCTCGTGACCGGCCGAGCCGAAGGCGTCCGAGAGTACCTCCGCCACGTTCTCGTCGTCCTCGATCAAGAGGAGCTTCATAGCTTCCTCCCCCCGACCGCCATCCTATCACTGCAGGAAGCGGGAAAGATTCAGCAGAGGAAGTGCGAAAATTTGTCGCCGAAAGTGGAAAAAAGTTTCGACGTGACACGCCAGATGTGTAATGGCATACTCAGCCTCCCTGGTGGAACGAAAGGTGCACGATTTCTGGAAACTGCCGGAATCTGGAGGGTTTTCGTGAACGCGGGTCAAGCCGAATCAGCGGATCAGCCGCTGGCGCAGAAGGACGGCCGCGACTTCGTCGACCACCTCCCGCTCTTCGACGGCCACCCCCGGATGCGAGAGATCCGCACCATCATCGAGAGCATCGCCGACACTGACACGACGGTTTTGATCCGTGGCGAGAGCGGTGTGGGTAAGGATCTCGTCGCCCGCGCTGTCCATGCGGCGTCGGCTCGACGACAGGGGCCGTTCATCAAGGTCAACTGCGCCGCGATTCCTCAGGGGCTGCTCGAGTCCGAGCTTTTCGGCCACGAGAGGGGAGCGTTCACGGGTGCGCACCGGCGCAAGCCCGGGCAATTCGAGTACGCAACCCGAGGCACGATCTATCTGGACGAGATCGCGGAGTTGCCGCTCGCTCTCCAGGCCAAGCTCCTCCACGTCCTGCAGGACTTTCGGTTCTCTCGCGTCGGGGGCCATGGGCTGATCAACGTCGACACTCGCGTGATCGCCGCCACCAATCGGAACCTCGAGCAGGCGATGGCGGTCGGCGAGTTCCGGGAAGATCTCTACTACCGGATCAACGTGGTGGAGATCCTGGTGCCGCCGCTGCGGGAGCGGCGGGAAGAGATCCCGAGGCTGGCGGCGTGGTTCGTGGCCAAGTTCAACGCGCAGTACGGTCGGCAAAAGCAGCTCTCGCCCGAGACGATCGCCCGGTTAACGGAATACACGTGGTCGGGCAACGTACGCGAATTGGAGAACGCGATTCGGCGCTTGGTCGTCCTGACGGATGGCGAGCAACTGGTGGAGGCGCTGGTGGCCCGGCGTCGGAACGGGCCCGGCGAGGCGCCGCGGCCCGTGGTGGCCGAGAGCCTGCGGGAGATCGCGCGCCGCGGAGCGCGAGACGCTGAGCGCAGGGCGCTGGCCGAGGTGCTCGAGCGCGTGCACTGGAATCGCGCCGAGGCCTCGCGCATTCTCAAGGTCAGCTACAAGACGCTGCTCAACAAGATCTGCGAATGCGGGCTCACGCCCCCTTCGCGTCGAGCCCCCTAGACCCCCGATTCCCCCTCTGTCCCATCTCCGCTGTCGTCACACGGCCCCCCTCGGGGGGAGTGCCAATTCCGCCCCCTGTGCGCAGACAGCACCTCCGGGTGGACTGCGCCTCCCCGAGGCTTCTGTGGTGCAAACGTCCACCGGAGCCCTGGGCGACGTGACGGCGCCGCCGGAGCGCGCCTGATGCCGGGCGTCGCCATCAAGGCGCTGACGAAGCGCTACGGCGACGTCGCCGCCGTCGAGGGACTCTCGCTGGACGTTCAGCCCGGCGAGCTGGTCTCGCTTCTCGGACCCTCGGGCTGCGGCAAGACCACGACGCTGCGGCTGGTCGCGGGCTTCCTCCAGCCCGAGGCCGGTGAGATCTGGGTGGGCGAGCGGTGCTTGTCGTCGCCGACGAGCGTCGTGCCGCCCGAGCGGCGCCGGATGGCGATGATCTTCCAGAGCTACGCCCTCTGGCCCCATATGACGGTCGCGCAGAACGTCGCCTACGGTCTCCGCTTCAAGCCGGGCGTGTCGAAGGTCGACCGAGACCGCCGAGTGGCGGAGATGCTGCGGATCGTCCAGCTGGCCGGCTTCGAATCGCGCTACCCCGGTGAGCTGTCTGGGGGTCAGCAGCAGCGGGTCGCGGTGGCGCGGGCGCTCGTCGTCGAGCCGGAGATCCTCCTGCTCGACGAGCCTCTGAGCAATCTGGATGCAAATCTGCGCGAAGAAATGCGATTCGAGATCCGGCGTCTCCACGAGTCGTTTGGAATCACGACCCTCTACGTCACCCACGACCAGGCGGAGGCCATGGTCATCTCCGATCGCGTCGCGGTCCTCCACCGAGGACGTGTCGTGCAGGTCGGGACGGCGGAGGATCTCTTTCGGCGTCCGCGGACGCGCTTCGTCGCCGAGTTCATCGGCCGGACGAACCTCCTCGACGCCGTGGCCACCGAGCCGGGAGTCGCCGTGCGTGACTCGCTCCGGCTCCGCCTGGCGTCCGCAGGTGCCCCGGCGGGCACGCCGGTCGTCGTTTCCATCCGGCCCCACGAGATCGAGCTGGTCGCCGCCGGGCGCCCGGCGCCGGCCGGCGCGAACGTGCTCGCCGGCGCTGTCCAGCGCACGAGCTATCTGGGCGACGCGGTCGACTACCAGGTCCTGGTGAAGGGAAGCGACCTGGTCCTCCGCGTCACGGCTCCGCCGCCCGTGCGCTTCGGCCCGGGCGACGCGGTGACGCTGGTCGTGGTCCCCGAGGCGTGTGTTCCCCTGACCGGCTCCGGCGAGGGCGGCCCGACAGGATCGGCGGGATAGAGTAATCTGGTCGCGGGCGGATGACGCCCGGACGGGATCGCAGGGTGGACGAGTTCTTCCGAGCCGCGGTTGAGGAAGCCGAGCGCGGTCTGGCCGAGGGCGGTATTCCCATCGGCTCCGTGCTCGTGCACCGCGGCCGAGTCCTCGGGCGCGGGCGCAATCGACGAGTGCAACGCGGGAGTGTCGTGCTTCACGGCGAGATGGACGCGCTGGAGAACGCCGGCCGGCGGTCGGCGAAGGTCTATCGCGAGTGCACGCTGTACACCACGCTGTCGCCGTGCGCCATGTGCAGCGGCGCCATCCTCCTCTACGGCATTCCCCGGGTCGTCGTCGGCGAGAACAGGACCTTCCTCGGGGAGGAAGATCTTCTGCGATCCCGAGGGGTGGCGGTCGAGGTTCTACAGGATGCACGGTGCCGGGAGCTGATGGCACAATTCATTCAGTCGCAACCGACCTTGTGGGCGGAGGACATCGGGCATGGTGACGATCGAATCGACTCCTGACATGGCCGCGAAGGTCTACGAGACCATGGAGCGCAATCTCGCGGTCGTCCGCCGCCGACTGGGTCGGCCGCTGACCCTGGCCGACAAGGTCCTGCTCGGGCATCTCGACGACCCGGAGCACCAGGACATGGAGGCCGGCAAGAGCTATCTGCAGCTCCGTCCCGACCGGGTCGTGCTGCAGGACGTGCTCGGCCAGACCGCCATGCTCCAGTTCATGCAGACCCGGCGTCTCAGAGTCGCGGTGCCGACGACGATCCACTGCGACCACCTCATCCAGGCCCGGGTCGAGGGCCAGGCCGATCTGCGCGAATCCCTCGCCGAGAATCAGGAGGTCTATGATTTCCTGAAATCGGCGGCCGCCAAGTACGGCGCGGGATTCTGGGGACCGGGCGCCGGGATCATCCACCAGGTGGTGCTCGAACAGTACGCCTTCCCGGGTGGACTGATCATCGGGACCGACTCTCACACCCCCAACGCCGGCGGCCTCGGAGCATGCGCCGTCGGCGTCGGCGGCGCCGATGCCGTCGAGGTGATGGCGGGGCTGCCCTGGGAGGTGCTCTATCCCCGTCACATCGCGGTCTACCTGACCGGCAAGCTGAGCGGATGGACCGCGCCCAAAGACGTGATTCTCTACGTCGCGGGCCAGCTGACCGTGGCCGGCGGCACCAACGCGATCGTCGAGTACATCGGCCCGGGCGCCAGGACGATCAGCGCGACGGGCAAGGCCACGATCACCAATATGGGTGCGGAGCTCGGCGCCACCACGTCCATGTTTCCGTCCGACGATCGGATGGCGATGTATCTGAGAGCGACCGGTCGCGGTAACCTGGTGCCGCTGGCCGAGCGCTATCCCCACCTCCTGGCGCCGGACAAGGAGGTCGAGGCCAACCCCGAGAAGTACTACGAGCGCGTCGTGAAGCTCGATCTGTCGACGCTGGAGCCGTACGTGGTCGGACCCCACTCCCCCGATCGAGCGCGTCCCATCGGCAAGCTCGCCGCCGAGGTGGCCGACGCGAAGAACGCGTTCCTCGACAAGATCGCGACGACCCTGATCGGCAGCTGCACCAACTCCTCCTACGAGGATATGAGCCGCGCGGCCGACGTCGCCGAGCAGGCGAAGGCGCACGGCCTCAAGACGGCGGTGCCGTTCCTGGTGACGCCGGGCTCGGAGCAGGTTCGCGCCACCATCGAGCGCGACGGGCAAATGCAGTCGCTCAAGGACATCAACGGTGTCGTCCTGGCCAATGCCTGCGGTCCCTGCATCGGCCAGTGGCGGCGGGCCAAGGAGGCGGCCGAAGTCCCCAACACGATCGTGACCTCGTACAACCGCAACTTCCCGCGACGCAACGACGGCCAGCCCACCACGATGAACTTCATCGGAAGCCCCGAGATCGTGACCGCCTTCGCCCTGGCCGGGAGGCTGTCGTTCAACCCGCTCACCGACTCCCTCACCGGTGCCGACGGCAAGACGTTCAAGCTGGCGCCGCCGAAGACAGCGCCGGAGGTGCCCGCCAAGAACTTCGATCGTGGCCGCCCAGTCTACGTGGCGCCTCCAGAGGACGGCAGCGGCATCGCGCTGAAGGTCGATCCGCGGAGCGAGCGGCTGCAGCTGATGGAGCCGTGGCCAGCCTGGGACGGCCAGGACTTCAAGGACATGCCGGTCCTCCTGAAAGCCAAGGGCAAGACGACGACCGACCACATCTCGCCCGCCGGCTCCTGGCTTCGCTACCGGGGGCACCTCGACAAGTTCAGCGACAACATGTTCATGGGCGCGACCAACGCGTACACGGGCGAGGCCGGCAAGGGCAAGAACGTCCTCACGGGCGAGACGGGACAGGCCATCTCGGCGATCGCACGGCACTACAAGTCGAAGGGCGTCAAGTGGGTCGTCATCGGCGACGCGAACTACGGTGAGGGCTCGAGTCGCGAGCACGCCGCCCTCTCGCCGCGTCTGCTGGGTGGTGCCGCCGTCATCGTGCGCAGCTTCGCGCGGATCCACGAGTCGAACTTGAAGAAGCAGGGACTCCTGGCCCTGACGTTCCAGAATCCGGCGGACTACGACCGCATCCGCGAAGACGACCGGATCAGCCTGCTCGGGCTGAGAGACATGGCGCCGGGCAAGCCCGTAGAGTGCCTCGTCAAGCACGCCGACGGAACGACCGAGACGCTACGGCTCTCGCACTCGTTCGCCGCGTCTCAGCTCGAATGGTTCAGGAAGGGCTCGGCCCTGAACCTGTTCCACGGCAGCTAGTGGTGTCGTAGGGCCACCATCGCCCTCTCCGGAGAGAATTCTACGCGGGGTGGGGGCCGAGGATCTCGTCGACGCCGAGCGTGAGGTCGGCGAAGGCGAGCGGACTCAGCGAGCCGCCGCGCGGGACCCTCACGACGTCGCGGTAGCTGTCGGGCGACGGCATCCGGTACACCTCGACCGCCTCGCCGACGAAATCCACGATCCAGACCTCGGGGACGCCGGCCGCGGCGTAGCGTGGGAGCTTGACGCCGCGGTCGCGCTCGAGCGAGGTGTCGGCCGCCTCGACGACGAGTAGAGCATCGGTGGACGACGGGAGTCGCACGAGCGGGGGCCGGAGAAGAACGAGATCGGCCTGGAACTGGGTCCTTCCCTCGATGGCGAGCGGGCCCTGAGGCGACACAACGGCACGCCCCTCCAGGCGCCGCACGAAGACCTCGGTCAGATAGATCACACACCGCGCGTGCTGGAATCCGATCGGCGTCATTTCCACGATCTCCCCGTCGATCAGCTCCACGCGGTCGTCGTCCCTAAGGATGCCGGCCTTGGCCATCCGGTGATACTCGTCCACGGTGAACCGACGCTTCGTGAGCGCGACCGCCATCGCTCTCCTCCTGAGAGAATTCTACGCTTGAGGGGCGTGCGAGTCAGCGCCCAGATTTTGATACGTAAGAGCGTAACGGGCAGCGAGGATCGGCGGATTCTCTGCGCTACAGCTCCCAGGGCGGCTCAATCGTCATTCGCAGCTCGAGGAGGGTCGGCCCGTCAGCGGCGAGCGCCGTCTTGATGGCGGCGCCGAGCGTGTCTACGCCTGCTACGCGCTCGCCACGTGCCCCGAACGCTCTCGCGAGCGCCGGAAAGTCGGGGTTCGCCAGATCGGTTTCGCCCCAGCGCCCCTCGAAGAGCGTCTGCTGGAGCCACTTGATCGCGCCGTAGCGGTCGTCGTTCATGACGAGGAACACGACCGGCAGGCGGTATTTCACCGCCGTCGCCAGCTCGTTCACCGAGTACATGAAGCCGCCGTCGCCGACGAC